>Ga0206953_1006_pt1 | contig 49055 bp, 46 predicted proteins | sample Alteio_BWOrgHeat_36_FD_152977 | JGI IMG/M metagenome (GOLD analysis project Ga0206953, IMG submission 152977) | Enriched cells from forest soil in Barre Woods Harvard Forest LTER site, Petersham, Massachusetts, United States -... | ecosystem: Environmental > Terrestrial > Soil > Temperate forest >...
GACCCGCGTAAAAAGCATTTACGGTAGTGAGTTCCGTATCGTATGTGGCGTTAAATGACCAGAGACTACCAATGCAACTTCTGTCATACGTATATGCAGGAATAAGATTACTCATAATGCCGCCGTCCAAAACACCACTGCCGGGAATTGTATGATTATTAAGATAAGTGAAAACTGCATATTCATCTTTTGGCATATAAATAACATCAAGCGCTTGAGGGGCTTGAATGATAGTTGTCCGAAGATAAAATATATAAACATTTGTCATACACACCAACACAAAGAAAAGCATCCAATAAAAATACCGAAGCGGCACCAACTCCAATTTCTTCAAAAGGATTTGCAATTGCAGGACGGCAAGCAAAATCAACGGGAAGAACAATCCGCGCAAAAATATTTTTCCCGGACCGAAAGGAAGAAATGCCAATACCAAAGAAGCAATAATCCACCAGTTCAGATATTTCATGAATTGCGTTTTCTTCATGAATAATTGCACCACGAAAAGTGGCAAAAGGATGCCGTATCCAAATAGTGTCGGCAGCAGCTTTGTTGACAGATGCTGCATGACAGGCGCGTAAAATCCGGAATTTACCGACAACTGATATGCAACAAAAAGAATCGACAGTAACGGCAAGGTCATAAGCAATAACAAATCCTGAATCCTAATTTTTGTCTTTGCAAAAATCGCAAAAGGAATTGTCGTCAAAAGATAGGTCGCGATCAGATAAGGATAAATGAAAAAGGATATGGCAAGTGCGACAGACATCCTCATTATAGTTTTTTTGTTCTTCTGAGAAGGCGTATAAATAAACACATCATAAAACATAATTATTCCATAAAGATAAGATACAAGTGAAATCGCCTCATGTGGCTTGAAAAATGTTTCATAGAAAGTAATGCTGTTTGTAATATCTGAAGAAGCAACAGTCGGATAAAGAAAGATGCCGAATCCGCCACCCATTGCAATAGTCATTGTCGCGAGTCCTGCCAGCAGTGTCGACGTTATAGTTTTTCGAATTAAGCAATATATGCCGATCACAAGAAGTGCTCCACACACAATGCTTGCGAGCCAAAAAAGGAAATACGGTTGGACGTTTCTGAAAATGTAGCCCAATAATTGTTCAATCGAAAAAAATACTATTGGCTGGTTTGGAAGAGCTGTCCAAAGATTGGGAAGAAGAAAATGTCCCGACTGGGAATAATGGATAACTCCCACATACGTGTTGATATCCTGCGGATCAAACCACGAATCCTGTCCGAGAAAAACCATTCCAGGAGGAGTTGATAAATAAGCATAGACATCGGGGAAACGATAGATGAAAGTAACCAAAAAGATGATAAAGCAAACAAGAAGCGGCTGATACCAACGTTTCACTAAAACTAACTTTAGCATAGAGATGTATCTTTTAAAAGTGAGGGATGACTTTTCTTGGCAGAGTAGATGACGAAGTCTATGCTCAAAAAAATGTTATTCCGAACGGAAAAACAGGTAAATGCTATGGTAGAATGAATTTATCATGGTCGTTCTTCTCAAACGCGCTCTCAGAATTCTCCCGTATCTTTTTGTTTTTATTGCATCACTGCATCTTCCCACAGACCCGGATCTGGGTTGGCATTTAAAATACGGAGAATATTTCTTTCTGAATCATCACATCCTCAGAGGAAATAGTTTCTCCACAATGATGGCACAGCATCAGTGGATAAATGGAACGTGGGGAACAGATATAATTACGTATACAATCTATAAAATCGGCGGATTCCTGGGAATTACAGTCGCCAGCGCAGGAATAGTGACAGCGACTTTTTTCTTTTTCGCGCGCGCAGGGAGTCTTGATTTTCTTTCGGAATCTATCTTATTCCCCCTATTTGTCTTTGTGATTTCACCGGCAAATGAAGTATCTTTTCGGGGACAACAATTGTCGTATTTATTCTTTGGCATACTTGTTTTCCTCGTTAGTACATACAAATCTTTCACAAAATTTTTTTATTTTATCCCACTTTTATTTCTGTTTTGGAGCAATATTCATGAAGAAGCCTTCTTACTTTTGACATTTTTCTGCGGATGGACGATTTTTATGATAGTAAAAAATTCAATCTATCACAAAAAAGGATGGTTCTCACACGAAAATCTTTTTCTGGGAGGCATCTTTTTAGCCTCGTCTTTCATCACACTACTTAATCCTTTCGGAGTACAATTGCAATTAAATGCACTTTCTTATTTCGGCAATTCTCAAGTTAGTCATATTTCAGAATACGCGCCGTTTCCGCTTTTCTCACCGAATTGGTGGAATCAGATCGTTGGTGGGCTATTTATCGTAATTTATATTGTTAATTTATTTGTCAAAAAAACTTCACGGAAACAGCTTCCGATAGTTATTATGTCAGTAATGCTTTTGCTTCTTGGTTTTAGCATGCGAAGATATCTGTGGCCTGCCTATTACAGTACACTAGCTTTCATTTCTATTCCAATTGCAAAGAAGTATAGTCAAAAATACTCAATCATTTTTGGTAGTTTGATTTCACTGGTAGCAATAATGATCGTATTACAATACAAACTTCCGCTCACTCAATTTACCACTATGTCTTGGGAAGCGTATTGCACTTTGCAAAGTATTCCGTGTTCTCCAAATTCTGCGGAATACCTGCAAAAAAATAGACTTACAAATCATCTCTTCTCCTATTATGATTGGGGCGGCTGGCTGATCTGGAATTATCCTGCTATCAAACCCTCAATAGATGGCCGAATGACCGAGTGGAGAGATAGCGATGGCTACAGCGCAGTTGAGGACTATAATGCATATATAAATGGCCAAAAAAGTATTGAGAATTCAGCCTACGATGGTGTCTATCTACCCAATGACCAAAGTCCACTTGCTCTGGAATTGTCTCAACTTGTGCAGGAGAAAAAATGGAAAGTTATATATGAAGATGATCATGCAGGAATTGTGGTACGCATCAAAAAATAATTTATTATGATAACGACACTTCGAAACATTACAAAAAGAACTTCTTTTTGGATTATTTTTCTTCTTCTCTTATCAAGCCTCTTCAGGCTAACCTTTCTTAATACTATGGAGTTCAAAGCAGATGAGGCAGAATCATTTTATCAAGTATATAATTTTTTGCACCATCATGAATTCCCCACAACAGGATTTGCAACCAGCATTGGCGTACATAATTTACCTTTTTTTCCTTATTTTTTGATTTTGTTATCTATTTTGCATACAGATCCGGAATTTTTAGCATTTATGATTGCCCTTATCAATGTCTTGATGGTTCCTCTGTTTTATTTATTTATAAAAAAATTCTATTCGCATAGTATCGCAATTTTTTCATCACTATTTGTTGCACTTGCGCCTTGGGAAATTCTTTATTCACGAAAAATCTGGGCTATCGATGTCTTTTTTATTTTTTCAGTTCCTTTTCTTTATTTTCTCCACCGCCTTATCTATTTAAAAGATACCAAAGCATCGTTCTGGACAGCTCTTTTTGCTGTATTTCTTGTACAAATCGAATTCTCTGGTCTTTTTTTTGTGCTAGTTACTATCTGCTATCTTATCGTGAGTAGAACAAAAATCAACTTTCTCTCAGCAGCAAAAGGAGTACTTGTAGGCTCCATAACCGTTGCGCCATATCTTTATTATCAGTTTTTTTCAGAAGGTTTTTGTAGAGACTGCATAGTATTTTCAACTTCTGTCAAATCAGGTTACTCATTTGATCTTAATCATTTTATACGACCATTCCAGTTATTTAGTGTATTCAATTTTGATTCCATACTCGGCAATGACTATGGCACATTTTTTCAATTTAGTTTTCTTTTATTTTTTGTTAAATTTCTGGGGTTGATAAGCGTTGCTTTTATTCTCGTTGGCATATGGCATATTGTAAGCAAAGAGAAAAAACATTTATTGCTCGTGTGGTATATCATTCTTCTGCCAATTTGCTATCTCCTCTGTGGGGTAAGCTCGTATATGTACTATTATATTATTCTAATGCCGGTAGTTGCACTTATCGCGAGTATCGGGATCAGGTCTCTGTTGGATTTACCAAAAATAAAATGGCTAAAACAAGGCTGTATTGCGCTATTTTTGTCCCTCCTCATGAGTTTTATTGTCTTTGAATTTTTCTTAATCAACTTTTTGGAGTCACAAAAAGTAGTACATGGCGATTACGGACCGATCTATTCTCTAGGTAATACGTATGTAACTGAGGAACTCAAAAAATATCAATCTTATCCTTATTATAACGATTTGAAGTATTATGCTTTTATCTTTTTATATACTGATGATTTTCATATCCGTCTCGGCGATTTTTTCATTGCCAGACATGATTACAAAGATGCAAAAAGAGAATATTCTATTCAGAAGGACCCTATAGAGGATGACTTTCTAACCCAATAAATCTAAAGCCCTCCGCCTTGACCGACACATGAGTTATTGTGATTGTCACTATTTTGACCGTTAGGACAGGTTGTGTTTGACCAAACAACTCCGGTATGTGTCGTGTTGCTAAGATTCCCCTGCGTCAGATTTGCGCCCGTGAAGTTGACATTGGTCAAATTACTATTTGAAAGGTTTGCTTTATTCAAGTTAGCGTTTGTAAAATTTGAGCCGGTGAGATTGGAATTTGAAAAGTTTGATTGTATCAGAGTTGCACTGGAAAAATCTACATTTTGAAATTGTGCATTGGTGCCGTTTACTTTCGTAAGATTCAAACTACTGAAACTTGCTCCGTTGTAATTCGTATGTGAAAGATTCGCCTGCGTCAGTCCACCCGTTGGGATAACTGCTATGACAGATTGAGCTGTGCTGCTCAAGTTAGTACTGTCAGTAACAGTCAGCGTAACAGGATAAGACCCCAAAGCTGTATACGTATGATTATCGTTTACCGAACCCGATCCGTTACTCTCTGTTACTGTTCCACTACTCGTCTGTACGTCTCCCCAGTTCCATGAAGCTGTATGTGTATCAGACGTATTGGCATCAGTAAAATTCGCTGAAAAACCTATGGAGGTGTTTATTTTAACTTGAGACGGAGTCGATGCCACTTGATCTACAACCGGCGCTATGGCGTTATTATTCACTATGACTTGTGCTGTTGCAGTACCTGTTCCTCCTTGATTATCTGTGACATTAACTGTCACAGTGTAAGTACCTTCAGTGGTATATTGATGGCTCAGAGAGAAGGTATTATCCGAGTTAAGTGATAATGATTGGCTTCCGGATCCGTCACCATAATCAACTGTTGCTGTCCAAAATGAAGAATCTGAATCGGTAAATGAACCATTTTCTGAGTAGGTATCTCCTTGATTAATTGTTGCTCCTGAAAAGGTATTTATCGCTGGTACATTTTCTAATATACCCTCTTCTGCTTCGTTGATGGGCGTTGATAAAGGACCATTATATCCACCGAACACATATAAATTGCCATCAATGGTAGCTGATGAAGCATATTCTCTTGTGGTAATCATATTGTTTTCTGTTGTCCAAATGTTTGTTGTTGGATTGTAAGCATGTACAGTTGACAAGGCCTGTTGAGGATTCGTAGGGAGATATCCACCAAGAACATATATTCTTCCATCGCTACCCAATGTTGCTGTTATTGCTCTTCTTGGCGTGGGGTCACTAGACTTTGTAGCCCATGTATTCGTAATAGGATTATACTCATCAACTTCAGCTACTGGGCCTTCTATATTAAACCCTCCAAATAGATAGATATTGCCATCATCTGCAGTTATGGCAGCAGATCCTGCGCCACGTATCCCAGGGATATTTGTAGGTGTGCTCCAAGTATCAGTTGAAGGATCATACTCGTCAACTGGAAGTATAAAATCAAAACCATCTGAGCCTCCAAATAAATAAATCATACCATTATATACTGCTGCTGAGGAACCATTATGTGGACGAGGCATGTTACTTTTTTGTGTCCAAGTATCAGTTGAAGGATCATATTCAAACACAGTAGATAGCGTATTACCATTATCATCTCCTCCACCCATCACATAAATTTTACCATCAACTGCTGCAGCGGCTGGATTCAAAAAAATCATAGGTGCATTTGCTTTTTGAGTCCATGTATTAGTATCTGGATCAAATTCTTCAACTGTATTAATAGGATGTTGAGAACCGCCTCCGCTTATTACATATAACTTGCCGTTTACTACTGCAGAACCAAATCCAGATCGCGCTTCTAGCATTGGTGCGACATTATTCCAGACTACTTCGCTCGATGCAAAAACTTGTGGAGAAAAGATCAAAAATATAGGTAAAAATAGTAATGATAGATATATCTTTTTCATTACAATAACAATAAAAAAAGCTTCACTTTAAATTAACAAGAATACGTGTTTACTGTCAATAATCAACTTTGGACAAAAGGAATAATCTCATACTTAGATTAATAAAAGTAATATAATATCATTGTGGCTAGAATAAAAAAAGTGCCAGAGAAAAAAAGAAGCTATTTTTCTTATCTCTATTGGCTTTTGCCTGTTTTACTACTCATTCCTCAAATTCTTTTTACTTTTAATTCCATGAATCAAATCCGTTATGAAGAACTTGCAGAATCAGTTCGCAATGTATTCTGGCTGCAAAATGGCCTTGTTTATGATGGAGTTTCAAGCAATATCGGCTGGTACGGAACATCTCTGATTATCTATCATCTTTTTGGTTTTTCTTTATTTACCGCCAAAATTTTCCGCTTGATTTTGCAATTGGTTTCACTATTTGCTCTCGCAAAACTTCTCAGCATGTACCTCGGCAAACGTTTCAGCTTGTTACCCTTAGCTACGATTGCACTCTCTCCAACATTACTCTATTTCACAACCCTTGAGGCTTCTTTCGGAATTGATCTACAAATGCTGCCTATTTGCCTCTTACTTCTTCTCACGCTTGATTTGAAAAAGAGAATTCATTTTTATGTCCAGCTTATTTTATTTTGGATGCTGGTTATGATTACCTGGATGTCCTATCCGACTTTTATTTTTTATCTACCGGTATTTATGATCCTTTTTATCTGGGTACTTCATAATACGCTGCAAGGCAAAAAGAAAGATCAAAAACTTACCTATTTTCTAAGCATTGCAAACATAAGCCTTGTTGCCTTTATTACTCCGCTAATACTTGGTGTACTTTTTGTCCAAAACCGCAATATTTTATTGATAGACCCTGTCTCAGGAAGCGGAATATTCAGAGGTGGAGGATCTCTCGCGTTAAATCAAACACATTTTGCTGCAAATTTTTTTAGCATCATGCAAGATTTTTTTGTTTCCGGAAAAAGCTATAATTTTGAGCTTTTTAAGGCTGATTTTTCCGATATCTATCCGCTTGTTGCTTTAGGATTAATTGTAGGAATTAGCATATTTTTGCTAATAAAAATGACATCATACCGATTACAACTCTTTATCATTGTCGGGACAATTATTGTTACGTATATTGTTGGTAGTATAACTTCTGACCCCACGAATTTATTTGGTATGAGAAGAAATACTCCTATCGTTGCAAGTATCTACGCATTATTTGTGCTGACATGGCATTTTACAACACGAACAAAACGGCTTTCAAAGCTAGTGAAAAATAGTATTTATGGTATATTTACACTTCTTCTGCTGCATAATATCTTTGTATTTCCTATCAACTTTTCGCATTTGAAAGATATAAGTATCTATGATTACCAACTTATCCCGGGAAAGTCTCCCACTGAAGCTCTTAGCATTCTTGTTAAACAGACAGAGAAAAGTGGTTTGGATTTAACATGCAAAAAGAATGATTGCCGATATCAAGAGACCTATGCCGCGGTTGCCGGCGATTGTTTGTGGAATAAATTATCATGTCATCCTATCTATGGATACGACTACAGAAGCGGAACCAACCTATTACTCTCTCCGGAGGTTTGGAATATCTATAACCTTTCTCATTAATAAATCTCTCTTTATCTTATCTTATCTTATCGTATCGTTGTTCCTCCTTGAATTGTCGATCCTCCATTTATTTGCACATCATTCTGTGAAGCTGTCGTAATCTGCGGATAATTTCCTATTTTGAGGATCACTCCGGTACTTCTTCTCACTCTGAAACAAAAAGTATGAGCGGTTCTTCCAAATGTTGTATCATCAACAAGTGAAAAATCAAATAAGCCGACGTTTGTCCCGGATGTTGCGCTTGTGGTAGTGAAGTTATTCTGCTCGTTGTAGGTTTCAAAAACAGTCGTTGACCCGCTATATGTCGGGTCAAGATTCGTTGGGGAGGAAGCCGTTGCAGCACTTCCACTGGCTACAGAGGCATTATCGAAATAAGCAAGCGTTGAACTACTATCATGGACATTTGGCATATCTGTCCATCCAGCAGGATTTCCTGTACCGGAAGGAGCACTACAGCTTCCACTTCCTGGATCTATATACTGAAGAGTATATGATCTACCTCCTGTTGCAAGAGTATCAGGATAGTAAAGAAGCATACGCAAACGGAATTGCTCATTTACACTCGTCAATGTTGTAGGAGTATCCTGATTGGCAAGAGCACTATTTACACTCGTAGTATTCCCGGGAGAGTTGGCAAACCACCGGTAAGCTACTTGTTTTTCCAAATTAAGATCAAACCCAAAACCAAAAGCCTCTTCAGATTGAGCATCTGCGGTTGTAGCGGTGTTACCAAAGAGAGTATTCGCTGTCGCGGGTAAGGTAGTCCAACTCGACCCGTTCCATTCCGTATCAAAAACAGCCTCACTTCCAGACGCAGGCGCTGAAATAAATAAGCAGATGATACTGACTGTATTGGGATCAGAATATAATTCTACCGTGCGAAGTTGATTTGATTCGGATCCCGGAATAGCAGTTATTGTTCCAAAAGAAGCAGATTGCCATGTTTGATAATCCAATGTCAAATCATTAGAAGTCGGGACAAACACCCAGATAGCTTTTCCCGTACCATGCTCCCAAGCGATATTTATACTACGAGCCCAGGTATCGTTTTGACAGGTTGTTGACGTACCCTGAGTCCAGCTCGACCCATTCCACACGGCGAATCCGCAGCCTACCGAACCTGCTGCTCCAGTATTTTGTGTACCAATCGCGATATTGTTGCTGCTTGATGTATCGTCAGAAGCAGCGCTGACCCAATCTACATTGGCGGCATAACCTGTCAAACCAGTTGATGACTCAGCAGACCATGCACCACCAGTAAAACGCCGGTAAATAATAGATGTAGCTCCAGTACCCCACATAATCATGGGAACCTGATCACTAGTTTCATAGGCCATAGCAAAGTCTTCATGAGTATGCCCTGCTGCTGTTGTACCTGCATTATCAACAATTTCACTATTTGTACCAACAGTATTATTATCACCATCCCAAATAATTGCACCCACAAAATTACTGGTATCAAGATACCCAATGAGCATATTGTCAGAATTAGCCTGAGGGATGAGTCTAATCCAGGACTTTGAAGTAGTAGAAGTACCAATTGCAGGATTTGATGCCGGTGTAATAGTTCCTCCATTGCTCCACGTGTGACTGCTCGCATGATAGAGATCATAATGTATTTGCGTCTGATTGCTATCACAATAAACAAGCATAGCATTGCCTGACAATTGGTTAAAACCAATATCCATATATTCAGTAGCAGTAGAAGTTGTTGTCATTCTCATAGTGATATCCGGTGTTAACCATGCCGTGCCAGTCCAACGAAATACCCATATTGTGGCAGGGCTCCCATTCAAATCAATAATACCAACCAATTTCTCTCCGGTGATTGGACTACTTACTTCTTTGAACCAACGGCTGTCTGCTGGTCCGGTATTTGTTGACATACTACTAGGGATTGCCGGGGGAGCAGGGCTCCACGCTGTTCCTGTCCAGTTACGATACCACGTGTTGGTACTTCCATTATCCTCAGCCGTAAATACGCCAGAATCTGAATTAATTGCATCCGAGGCAATCTGCCATTGCCGTGCCTCTTGAAATTTATCTATTTGAATTGGACCGATTAAATAGAATTCCGGTGACACCATTGGGAACTTTATAAAATACGTGAATGTTTGAGGCTGTCCTGCGGTCAAATTAGCATTCCAGACGATCTTGGTAAAATTGCCGTCTTTTTGTGTATCTCCTCCATCAACGTGCTCAATTCCAAAAAATCCCGGCACGATATCACTTATAGGTCCCTGATAATCCTGATTGGCGGTAACAGTAAATGTCATAGGGTATGGGGCTTCAGGATAGATACGAGTCGGAAAGCTTGTACGCTCTACATCAAATTCTACGTTGGGATCCACTTTAAAGTAGTCTTCAATTTGACGTGTTCTTCCATATACAGTTGCGGTAACTTTCATTTGATAAATTCCCGGAGTTGTCGTTGTATATGTAGATTGGAAATCTGCCAGATTGGTAACCGTCTCAGGGCCACAATGTCCACTATCTTGTATAGTATTATCATTTAAAGAAAACTCTGTTTGTTTCCCTTGAGGATCGATAACTTCCATTGAGAGGGCATCAACTTTGTCAAAAAGCCCTGTTTTACAAAGCGTATTCCCTTTGTCATCAAGAACACCGATACCAATTTTTGCCGTCTCCCCTGGTTGATAGATAGATTTATTGGTATTAACGGCAATCACTCCCCAGGTGAAATCTTGATTAATATTGACTACACCATCTATTGTACGAAGCTGCAGACTTAACTTGTACAAGCCCGGGGTAAAATTTGGTACGTCTTCTGGCCTAATAAGAAGTTCTTTTTTATTTTTATCGATACTAACGTCTGCCTTGATTGTTTGTCCATAGACAGTCTGTACAATACTTACCTTTGCGAGTTGATCAATTTGATTTGAAGCAGCATTAACAATCGAGTTAAACTTATCGTCAGCCAAGTTAAAAATAAACTCTGGCAATTTACTCGCTTCAACACTTGGCTGATTCGCGCGGTTACCGACAAGAGGCACTTGTACTACTTGCCTCTTCATCAGTGGATTAGCAAGAGCAGCATTTAATGCATCGCTTGAGTTTTTATTAATGAAATAGAATACGCCTGCAATAGCGATCAAAATTACCAAAAAAGTTATTCCTAAAGAGATATTTCGACCATTCATGGGGCAGGATTACTTTCTATACTATATATATAGTTTAAGAATTGCAATGTTATTCTCTGAGACTACTTGTTTGTACTTTTTGCAGGCGTGGCACTTATCTGTGGAACTGCAGCTTTTGGATTAGGCTTGACTGACGGCGCTGGTGTAACTGATGGTGGGTTGTTCAAGTTAGATACTTTTGGCAGGTTTGGATTTTGCAAAGCGCTGCTCGTTTGTCCAGCTGTTGCTTTAGCTTGTTGCTGTTGTGTTTTCTGCTGAGAAGCGTTTGCTTCTTTCAGTTGGTTAAGTAATTGTACTGCTGTCTTGTAGTTTACACTATTCTGGCTGGTTTGCAGTAATGATACTGTTTGTGTTGCGACGGTCAAAGCATCAGGTATGTCACCTTTGTCGCGGTATGCGATAGACAAATTGTAATATGCATTTGCGTAGTCAGGTTTCAAATTTGCAGCATCTGTGTAGAACCGGATTGCTTGATCGTAGTTTTTTGTCAGGTAGTAGATGCCTCCAACGTTAAGACGCAATGTTGGGTTCAATGGATCCAACTGAATTGCTTGACCGTACGCACTCAGAGAGAAAGCAAGTGCATTTTGTGCAACACCTGAGATGTTCTGATAAATTGATGCAAGTACTTGCCAGTTTCGTGAAGAGCGAGGGTTGAGGATAACACTTGCCCGTGCTTCATTGATCGACTGCGCAAGAAGCGTTTGGATCGTTTGTTTGTCTTGATTGCTCAAAGACAAGCCTTTGCCGTTAGCTGCAGGTTTTGCTCGTGCAGCAATCGCGTTTGCCAAGACAAAGTTCGTTTGAGACATATCTACTCTATATAAATCAACCTGAGGATTAAGAGATTCTGCTTTCTGCAAATATTGGTATGTTAATGCTCCGTTTTTGCTTGCAGTCACAAGAGCCAGTCTGTGGTAATAATCCGCTGCCACCATTGTCACAGTATTGTACAATACAGCAATTGCAGCGATAACATAAACTACAAAGATAATTACAGGGAACAAATCAAATTGTCTATTATCAACTGTTGCTGCTTTGATCCCTAATGAAAGCTCTGTTACTCTCTCTCTGATAGATTTTTGGGACATCATCAAAACAGCTAAGATAAAGAATGTTACTACAGTCGAGATTAATGTTGCTGCGTGGATTGCCAGTAAAACGATAGTCATAAGTCCACTCATCGCCATTGCAGGTAATAAAATATGTGTATTATCTTGGTGTGCATCCTGAGTATCGACTGCAAGATTTCTCCAGCTGTTGACGATAACAACAATGCAGAAGTACAAGAGAGCTATGAATCCGAAGATTCCAAGAGTACCAATAGTCTGTAGAAATTCATTGTATGCTGTGTCAAATGAGAAGTTCCAGAAAGGAAGTGCGTTAAATTCAACAGGTTTGTATGTCGTAAAATTAAACAAGTAGGAAGAAGGTCCTGTGCCAAAGAACGGTGCGTCTCTGAAAGCAGATACTGATACTTTCCAAGAGACAGCAAAAGGCAATTGAATTTCTTTTGGAAAGTTTGTCTGCAATTGCTGCAGTGCGTTACCTGAGAATGGCAGGTAAGAAAATAGCAGGACCAATCCGATTACAACAACAGGGATCAAAAAGACCGGCAGTGTTTTTTTGACTTGGTGTGGCTTTGACAAGAAGAAGCAGAATGCAAAGGCAATCAGCAGTGCAACCAAGCTGGGGGTTGACCCTATTAAAGCAATAGTTACTCCGAATAAGATAGACAATACTACTGCCAATGGCATCGGCAAAAATTTATTCGGGTTAATGATAGATAGTACTGGTAAAGGAAGAAGGACTAACAAGAAAGCAATTGTTGAGAACGAAGACCCGGTCGGTGTGAAATTAGGTGCCTGCGTAAAATCAAAAGGAAGAAAGATATGGAAATACGCGAGCAATGTCACAGCTGCGACTATTACAGCACTACCGTAGAGCACGTTTAAGAACATTTTTATTTTTGTTAAGTCCTTCAAATGTGAAACAGTTACGAAATACAATAATATATATACAATCCATGAGACAGCTGAGCCTTGAACGCGTGGAAAATTGCCAAAAATAGCCTCATAACGAGTGACACTGAAGTATGTTGAGATTAAAATTACAACCAAAAAAATCAATAATGGAATATCCAATGGAGTTCGCGTTAATACCACTTTCCCTTTTACAATCCAAGAGAACATCCACAAACCAAGTAAAAGAATTGTTGCAACTACGAGAAATATCAATTTTGGTGTTTCGTAAAACTCTGTTGTTTGGTTAAGAAAGAGGAGCGGTGTAATACCTGCCACTAAAAAGAGAAGAAAGGTTGTCGCATAGTCAAGATAGGCAGAAAGATGGTGTCTCATATTTTTAAAAGCTTAATCCTATGATAGACAAAAAAAGAAAGTCGCGTCAATAGGCAATTCAACAACCTATCCCTTGACAACACGTATACAGATTCAATATTCTTTATTTATGGAACATGTTTTTACATTCTCAGAATTTTTATCTCGCTTCCCCACAGATGAGTCATGCCTTGAAGAAATCAAAAGACATCGCTATCCAAAAGGCATTCATTGCCGTAAATGTAGAAAAACTACAAAACACTACAGGATTAAAAATAGATCTGCTTATTCATGCACTTATTGTCGCAGTCATATTTTCCCTCTTGCTGGGACGCTTTTTGAAAAATCCTCAACTCCACTGAGAATTTGGTTTTTTGCTCTTTTTCTTATGACTCACACAAGAGCTTCAATATCAAAAAAACAACTACAAAGAGAACTTGGCGTTACCTATAAAACAGCGTGGCGGCTACACAAAAGTATTACGATATTGATGGAACAGAATCATGGAGATTTATTATTTGATCCAAGTGTCTATGCACAAAATGAATATAAGGAGCGTAAATGGCTTTTCTTCAACAAACTTGAAATTAAAGTGGTACACAAACAAGAATCATCTAATGAGGAAGAGAGCGAATAAATTAAATAGTCTCAATCGCGCGTTTTAAAAGTTCAAAAAAATCTTTTTTTGCCCCTTTTCTTCCTCCGTTTTTTAGCAGCGCTTTTAGTTTTTTATCTTTAATTGTCAGTCGTTTCTTTGTCATGGCATTCTTTTTACGATATAATTGCGGTTAACCAACACGCAAGTTGCTCCCGTAGCTCAGTTGGATAGAGCACCAGATTCCGGATCTGGGGGTCGGAGGTTCAAATCCTCTCGGGAGTACTGAAGGGACCTCCTCTCCATCAAACATTCTAATAGCTTGATAAATCGAGCTAATTGGTGTGTTGTCCAAGCCAGGATAGTCCCATTGCATTCCATTAGGGAATATTGAACACAAGAGTACACGAATTTGACTCAGGCTAGATATTTGGTAAGTTTTACCCAGGTTTGAGAATTTGTCCTTCATAAATATTATAATATCTTCAAGATTATATTTTGCCAAAAACGCATCATCTTTTGCAATGTTTAGAGAGATAATTTGGTCTTCAATCAATTTATTCTGTTCCTTAAATATCTCATCTGAATATACGCCGCTTAGATTTTTCTGAATAAGTGCCTGTCGCATTTCCGTTAGCCTTTTTCAATTCCTTATCTGCTTCATCTCTCCTCTTCTGAAGCTGTGCTACTCTTTGATAATATGTTCTTATTAAAAGCGCTATAAAGGCTTTTATACCTTCCCGTGTGGGAGTTATGCTCGATAGATAATGTATCGCATTTTTTCATTTACTTCATTAACGAAAATAGAAGATACTTTACAGCGTTTCTGACAACGATAATATGCATATCGAGCACGTTTACCGTTACTCCACCCACCAGTATTCAGCAACTATCTCCTTCAAGATAGTATATGTCTCACATTAGATAGTGCCAAGTAGAGAAATATCATATTCATCCATTGCTAACCTCAATAATTTTTAATATAATTTGATCTATTCATATTTCTTTCTTCTGCCTCTTACTAATACCATGTTAACCCAATTTGCATATGTTCTTAATGGTACATTACCATCTCAAACATCGGTTCTATCCAAATATGCGCCTACACAGTTGTTCCCTTCATATTTGCAGTTTTCTGATAAACAAATCATAACATTTCTTACGGTATCACCTTTGTATCTCATCATTATTTCTGTACTTTCATTTATCCTCTTTGCTATATATCTCACTTCCCGTTTGCTTTTGCTCAAACAGCAGCTAAAAACCCCTCATGTTCTTCTTTCTATTAAACCAACGACTAGAACACTTCAAACAGCGCATGCTACTGAGCAATTGTTTACTCAGATGCATGCCCTCATTAGCCAAAAGACCTTTATTGAGCAAATATTGCACAAGAAAAAAACATTTGCGCTTGAACTTGTTGCTACTCGTAATGAAGGTATTAGATTTTTACTGCATACATCTCTTGAGACAGCAGACACTATGCAAAAACTATTTCTTTCCTATCTCCCAGGCGTTGAAATAACTGTAACAAAAGACTACCTTCCGTTATCTTTTAACGATTGTAAAGAAGTCGTGTTTACCAAAGGACTATCATCTCTTACTCCTTTTACGTTTTTAAAAAGTTTTCCGTATCCTTTACAGCATCAAACGCTCCTTACTCAGCATGATCCAATCGCATATTTGACTGGCAATATGACAAAGTTGTATTATGATGAATTAATTTCGTTACAATTAGTCCTTAATCCAGTTGATAAACATAGTAACAAACGAATAGTCAGGAAAGCACAAACAATACTCAATCATCACTGGCATGGAAGAGATATATCACGGCACCTTCATGAAAGCGGTTTTGAAAAATATCCGCTCTTTTTTCTCCATCTTACTGGTGATGTTTGTTACTATACGCTTAGATTAGCCTCTTTTACTTTAGATTTTGTCCTTTCAATAGTTTTAAATACAAAGAGTGCTGCAGAATATGCCTTAAAACAAAAAGAGAAAAAGTTATTTATTCCAACCCCGGCTCAGCAACTGCTTTTTACACAAGTCCAGGAAAAGCTATCACAACCACTTTTTGAAACCAGTATGCGTCTTTTTATTATGACAAATGATGCCAAAGACGCAACGCATCGTATTCAAGGGTTGAGTGCCTCTCTTTCTACCTTTGATAATCCAGGTTATCAGGGAATTCGAGCCAAACGACAGTTATTCCTTTCAATGACTCCCTGGTTTATCCGCAAGTATCTTGGTGTGCTTTCTCTCTATCAGTTTGCAAATAGAGTACTCTCCTTTTCAAATACAATTGTTCTCTCTATTACTGAGCTTTCAAGTATCTATCATTTGCCATATACCAATACAACAAAAACTGAAGATCTTGTCAAAAATAAAAGTGTTGCTCTGCCAACGCCATTATCAAGAAAACGACAGGAAACAAAGCTTGATATAACGATTGGGATAAATACCTACGGAGGAGTACAAACGCCAATTGGTCTTACCAAACCAGAACGCTCACGGCATTTGTATATTATTGGTAAAACTGGTATGGGAAAATCTACCATAATCCAAAACATGGCATATCAGGATATTCTTTCTGGTAAAGGCGTTTGTATCATTGATCCGCATGGAGATATGGTAGAGCATTTATTAGGAATGATTCCTCCTCATAGACAGAAAGATGTTGTGTATTTTAATCCGGCTGACAAAACATTTCCCATTGGGCTTAATATTCTTCGTCCAGGAACGAATTTCGCTGACATTGAAGAAGAGCATGATCGGATAACGGAATCTGTTATCTCAATTTTTATGAAAATAACCCCTGAGAAACATTGGGGTCAACGAATGGAACATATTTTACGAAATGCCGTATTAACAGCGTTACAAATACAAGATAACACAACGGATACGCCGTATGTTTGTTTATATACCATCCAAAAACTCTTAACAAATGATACTTATAGAAAGAATATTACTGGAGAGCTAAAAGATCCGGTTCTCAAGGAGTTCTGGACAAAGCAATTTAACCAATTTAAAAAACAACAACAAGCAGAGCTTATCTCACCTATTGCAAATAAGATTGGTGAGTTTATTACGAATAAAATGTCACGCTTTATTATTCTCCAAGAAACAAGTACTATTTCAATTTCAGATATTATGAATAACGAAAAAATTCTTCTTGTCAATCTATCCAAAGGAAAAATCGGTGAAGAACGATCAAATTTTTTTGGAACTATGATAACCTCTCTTATACAACTTGCAGTATATGAACGAGCATATATACCCGAGTCTGAACGAAAAGACTTTTTTGTGTATATTGATGAATTCCAAAATTTTGCAACAACACATTTTACCAGTCTTTTCTCAGAAGCCAGGAAATACCATGTTTTTTTCACTCCAACCCATCAGAATATTGAACAAATAAAAGATGAAAGTGTTTCAAAGATTGTGACAGGAAATAGCGGAACTATTATTGCCTTGACCTGCGGTCCAGATGATGAGAAGTTTCTACTTCCTTTTTTCGAGCCAGAAGTAACCAAAGGACAAATTGTTAATTTACCGCCACATCATTTTTTCATGAAAGTGATAACTGGTGAAGGAGAAGATGCATTCTCAGGTGAGACACAGCTCACGGATGTGGAGGAATCAGGGGAGACAAAAGACGTGATCATTTCATACTCGCAAGAAAAATATGCAACACCACGAGCAATGGTTGAGAAGCAATTAGAAAAACTTTTTAATATAGACAATGCGATAATTGAACAGAAAGAAAAGCCAAAAGAAAAGAAACAGAATAAAAAGCAAAAAACTGATCGAGTTATAAAAGATAAAAAAAATCAACCAAAGAATAAACAAATAAGAGTACAAAAACGTACAAGAAAGAAAGCTGTATAATTTTCTAAATCCTCACCAACGTTGGTGAGGATTTACTTACTGATTTAAGGCTAAATTAGCATTCATTTTTATCGTCTACCTTTACCCATAAGGGAGTAGGTTGGGGTAGGCAAAGGTAAGTAATCTTATCATTTACTACATGTATGAAACTTCCAGAAATTACAAACAAACAAAAAGAAATTCTACATCTGGTACCAAAATTCCGCTATCTCAATCGAGCACATATTCAATCATTTCTTCATCATAAACAAAGACAATATATTAACAAATGGCTATACGACCTTTCAGAAAAAAACTACTTGTTAAAACAATATTCAAACAAAATTGTTGGAAAAAATAGAATACCTGCTATTTATTCAATGAATACTAATGGCATTCGTTATGTTAAAAAATTGGAATTGTTTGATACAACATACCTTAATAAATTGTATTATGATAAAACCAGATCTGATACGTTTATTACTCATTGCCTTTTCTTAGCAACCATCTGTATGCAGCTGGAGGGAAAACAGAATTCAACGCTCACGTACACTTATATAACAACAAACGAATGGCAAAAAGAATCACACCCTTTTCATTTTCTTAAAGAACATGCACTTACCGCAGATGTGTGTTTTAGTAAAAAACAAAAAGGTAAAAAAACGAGATATTATCTTCTTGAGATTTTTGATGAGACGCTTCCCCGCTATAGAATCCGAAAACGGATCAGGGATTATTTCACTTTTTTCTTTAACAATCAGTGGGAAGATACTATTAAAGAAGACTTCCCCATACTATTATTTGTTGCTTTTTCAAAAGAGAAAATGATTTATAATAAACGCTATCTTAAAAAGATATTTCGAGAGTATGATTCACCTGAAGATCTCAAGATGTATGTTGCAGTTGCATATGATATACAGACAGAAAATGTTACTGGAAATATTTGGGAAGAAATAACATGAAGAAAAATTCTTTTTTAAAAGGCATTCGATCAGACAAACCCTGGCCGCACAACAAAAACCGTGTATATATTAACGGAAAACAATTGTCATGGAAGAGAAGTTTCAAATACCTACAAAAAAGTATATCCGGATTTGAGTGGGGATATGGCGGAGCTGGACCGCAACAACTTGCCTTTGCCATTCTTCTTGAATTAACAACTGAAGATATTGCGAGAAAGTTATATTATTCTTTTACTGAAGAATTCGTTTCTAAATTGCCAACAACACAAAACTTTTCTGTTACTCAAGAAATTGTCGAAGAGGCAATAAGGAGAGCTAGTAAAAATCCAGCTCACTATTTTTACACACCTCGTGATATAAAACAACCAGCTAGAAAAAATTAATTGTAAATCCTCGCCACAAACTTAAGATATATTTCAAGTAACGCTTTTGCTATGCTATATAAAATATGCGTATTCTACAAGAGGATGAAAACCATTTAGTATTTATTGTTTACCCCACAAAATATTTTTTACTTTTCATGATTTTTTTAATCTTTGTCTTTGTTTATTCTCTCTTTCATTCTGAGATGGATAGTATCTCTGGCTTCCTAAATTTCCTAAATGTTAATTTGTCAGCCACTGACGGCATTATCGCAGGAACTATACTGACTATAGTTATGCTTATTATTACACTTTCATTACTAATCACTTCATGTCTTATACCGATACGTGTCGATATTAATAAGATTGCAAAAAAGATCACGTATCGGTATCTTGCTTATGCCCCAATTAGAGCAGTTGGTGAATCATCTTTTAAAATGATAAAGGTTATTCCAATCAATGATTTACAGAAATTAATATATACAAATAAAATACCTGAAGTACCTATAGCACCTGGCATTCACTCTGCTCCCTACGCTATAGCAAAATATTGCTTTATGTTAAAAAATCTTCCATCAGTTAACGTATATGTTGGCGTTTTCTCACAATTTTCACATAGATATGCATTCATGAAAATTGCAGAATATTTAAAAATTCCATACGAAAACGCCTTCAGAGATGAAACCAAATCGATAAAATTCTTAGAACATGCTAGCAATAACGCACACCTTATAAGGATACTTTTATTTATTCTCATGGGACTTATCTTATTACTTGTTCTGTTTGTAGGAGCTATTTTTCTCGTTGGTTTCCTCTCACGATGGCAATAACACCCAAAGAAGTAAATATTGTCATTTCTGCTTGAGAATCTTAACTGCTTGTTGCGGTTGCTTTAAGCATAATTCAAGTAGCAAAAAAATCGGGCATTCATGTTAACTATTATGCCCGTATTGAAAGAGGAGAACCGGAATCAAGAGGTATCATTCTAAACAAGATTGCAAAAGCACTTCATATTACCGTCAAACTTCCATTCTAAGAAATCCCACAAACTTGACAAATCTTAAGATTTGTCATAAAGTATGTATTATGTTAAAGAATATTGTTTCAATAGAAGAATTTCGGGTTAATTTAGCTGATTTAATTGGTCGTGTCATGTATGGAAAAGACCGAATCATTATTAAAAAATATAACAAAGATGCAGCAATTCTTTTAAATATGGAAGATTACGAGAGACTCATTGATCCTACCAAACGTTTCACTAAAGACGAATGGAATAAAAAATTTGCTGTTATTGATAAAATTCGAGAACGTATTCCAGAATATGATCAAGAATTGTTAGAGCAAGAACTTGGTGAAGCTGTACGCGAAGTTCGGGCTGAGAAGAAAAAAGACTATGAACAAAACGCTTAGAGTTGTATTGGACACAAACGTCCTCATCAGCGCTTCCTTTCGTAGGTTGTCATCAATACCAAACAGTATTTATCAAGCACTTAAAAACCGTCAATTTGTTCTTGTTTTATCACAAGCTATTTTAGAAGAGATAGAAGAGGTACTTACTCGTGAAAAAATCGTAAAGAGAACAGGAATGTCTCAAGAGGAGAAAATAGAATTTATAGAAGAACTTCTTGAAATTGCATTCGTTGTTTCAGGTAAAAAAGAGATTCAAGTAATACAAGCTGATCCTGATGATAATAAATTTGTGACAGCAGCGATTGAAGGCTTCGCTGACTATATTGTAAGCGGAGATCATCATTTACTTGACCTGAAAACATATGAAGGAATTACAATACTTTCTCCGAATGACTTTCTAGCTATCCTTAAAAAGGATGAGATTAATAAAAAGTAGTAACAAAATTAGAGAGCATCTTTGTTAATTCACCTTTTCACTGTAATATCCTTTTGAGAAACTGACTCCTTGAGGTAACATTTCCTCGCCATTATTCTTGTCTGGCTTCTGATAAACAAGCATAATTTTGTGAATCCACGGCAAAAAGTGTTCAAAAGAAATTGCATCAGGTTGTACAAGATGCTACCTTCTCTGCCCCGCCGATCTGTGAATCCCTACTGAAATAAGAAGACTTGATCCTACAAAAAAAAGAAATACCAACAAAAGTGTTTTCCAGGCTATTCTGGAATACGCCCTCCCCGGCATGTCTTTTGCAAAAAAGCCGGTAATCTTATCCTTTAGTGCCCCAATTCTGCTTTGTTTTGCCTCTATTTCCTCCCTCTCTTCTTTAGAAGCCGCAGGTTTCTGAGCTTCCAAAGCAGCGCTCATTCCCTGAAGCTGCTTTCCCATTGCGTCAGCTTCTGCTCTCAGCCGTGCTTGCTCGCCCTCGTCTGTGATCATATTGGATTCTTGCCGTGAAACAGATAATTTATCTTCAATTAGACTATTCCACTCGTCTTGATCAGATATGTTTAAGCTTTGGAGAAACTCTTTCGCTTCTTGTTGTGTCATGTCTGCATCGTTCCATCCTGCGATTACTGTTTCTTTATCTTGCGTAGTAAAAGACTCTCCACCTCTCACTTTATCAATAAAAGATGCTGCTTCTCTATTTTTTTCCGGACTTTCTTGCGGATCAAAAAAATGCAACGCATTTTCATAATCTCCTTCTTGTGCAGCAGCCACTGCTTCTTCAACGCGATGATGCGCTTCCTCATTCAATAATCCTGCCATCTCTTCTTCTTCGCTCTGAGGGCCCTCTCCAAGGGCCTCTCGAACAAGTTCTCGCCCATGAGCAGCCTGTTGATCTGCATGGGCTTGGGCTACTGCATCCGGATTTGGTATTTCAGGAGATCCTGATGATCCATCATTCATGTTCATATCCTCCCTCAATTGCCTGCAAATGTCAAGTAAATAAGCTATAATTACTCCACATTATACTATTGGCGTCAAGCTTGACAGCAGCATTATAAAAAATTTATAACATGTGTCTAGTGATAAATCAGGAGGGATTGTTCCACACGGGACTTCCCGCTATTAGGATAATACGCATTAATCACGGAGGGCTCGTACATAAAGTACTCCCCGTTATCATAGTTTAAAAAAATTTAGGAGGGGTCGCATAGTGGTCGAGTGCAGCGGTTTCGAAAACCGCCGTTTCGCAATTTAGCGAGACCGGGGGTTCGAATCCCCCTCCCTCCGCACCAATTTTTTGACCTCAAAAATAGCCAACAAGAAGGAAATGTTCAAACTTCAAGGCTATAACTAAAATGTAAACAGTTTTACCGATTGACAATATGGTATGTCAACGTATATACTTTGGTTAATATGAGCTATGCAGTAATTACCACAAAAATTGATCCAAAAACAAAGAAAGACGCAATGAAAACGGCAGAAGAGTTAGGCATGCCTCTAAGTGTTGTTATTAAAGCATTTCTAAAACAATTTATCCGCACTAAATCTGTTGAATTCAGTGCTCGTGATGAAGAACCAAACGAATATCTTAAATCCGTAATGAGGCAAGCTGAGGAAAATTGGAAAAAAGGAAATCATTCTCCTAAGTTTGATTCTGGAGAAGAAGCAGTTGCTTGGCTTGAAAAACAGGGTTTATGAAAATTGTTTATGATCCCGCATTTATTAAAACTCTTAAAAAAATAAATGTTCGAATCCGCAAAAGTTTTAAACAAGCAATTATTCTTTTTTCCAAAGATCCCTCTAACCTTCAACTTGATAATCATGCTTTAAGAAAAAAGTATGAGGGTTATCGTAGTATTGATATTACAGCAGATTATCGTGCTATTTATAAGGAAATACACGAAGGTGATGAGACGTTTGCATACTTTACCCAATTGGGAACACATGAGGAATTATATGGAGTCTAACTCCAATTTATTCTTATAAGTTTGATTAAATTTATAAAAAATATTTCTGGGATTTTGAGCGTAGTAGGTTTGAACATCGTCCACGGTCTTCCGCATCGTAGGTCTGGAATAAAATCAGTGTGGTCAAAAACCAGGTTCTCCTTCTCTCCAAGCCCCAAAAAAGATGAGCTGTTTAGATTGATTTTCAATTTATTCTGTAGATTCTCTGCTTTGTGGTAAGATACCTTGGGAAAGATTATCAAGTTGTGTTTGTCTAAAATCAGCAGCTTTAGTGACTCTTTTAGCTTCGCTTGCAAATTCCTCAAATAATGCATCATTTAAATCTCCAACTGTTGTGTTTCTATCAATGTAGAGTTGATCGAGTCTTCTTATTAATGCTTCTCTTAGCTCACTTCTTTCTGGAATATCCAAACGCAAACCATTCAAAAAATATGGCAGCCTCAATCTACCTTCTGCTTGCCTCTGTAAAGCCATTTGACGATCTTCTTCTACTTCTTTCGCGTATTTTCTCTTCTCTGCAAGATCTTTTTCTTCACTTATTAATATATCTGTTGTAATACCTAACTCACCAATTCTAGGATGATGATAAATAACTTCATCCCAATATTTACGTCGAGCCCTTTCAGCTTCTACTTGCTCCTCATCATAAGTGCCATCTTCAAAACCATGTTGAGCCCTTAGTTCTCCTTCTCTACTCATTCTCCTTGAGACATCAACATAATCAGGTCTCTCTCCCCCAGGACTTTCGCTTAAAAGTGGATCTTTAGAGGCATCTTCCAAAAAGTCTCTATATCTTGATCGAGCAGAATGAACAGATTTGTCAATACGAGCCTGCCTCCATGCTTCGTCAATGTCCGTAATTCGTGAGGGGATATCAGGTTCCATCGGATTAGTACGAGCAGGTCTTTGACTTGGATTTGAATTTTGAGCATCCCTCGAGGCATCCTGTCCACCATTATCTCTCTCAGCTGAGCTTTCATCTGCCATACTTAGATATTGAATAAATTATTCTAAAATGTCAATTTTCAAAAAATTTTGAAACTGTCAAATATCTTTATATTTAAGACTGTGTTGATTAAAAACTGAAGATAAAACTAAACTAACTCGGGAATAAAAGCCTCATGAGTTTTCAAAATCCAGATTATCATTTCCTCCAAGCCCCGCAAGATGAGTTATGTAACCTTGCATTGCTTTCCTAATTTGATTTTTGTTTTTCAATTTCTTTCAACTCTCTTTTTATTCGCTTTAATAAAAGCTCTACCTCTTCAAGCACTTTTTCAATTTTCCTCTTTTTACGTGGCGGAATATATAAGATTTTCATAAACTGTTCGTCTGGGTAAAATTCAGGATATAAAAATTTTGTGGATTTTGTGTGTAAAAAGACAAGCTACATTCACCTCTTCCCGCTCACAAAAAGAACACTTGACAGTTATCATTAACTTAATCTATACTTAGCTAGATTAGCTAAATATGCAGATAATAAATATTCATCAGGCAAAAACTACTCTTTCCCAACTTATAGAAAAAACTCTGCAAGGAGAAGATATAATTATCGCCAAGGCGGGTAAACCTGTCGTGAAACTAGTGGCATATAAAAAAAAGATGCAATTACGAAAACCAGGTTTATTGAAAGGAAAAATTTCTATCTCAGATGACTTTGACGAGGAAGATCCAATAATCAACAAGCTATTCTACGGTGACTAATAAACTATAATGCGCTACCTTATTGATACTCATATATTTCTTTGGTGGCTTAACGGTGATAAAAAGATAAACGATTCACTACAACGTATACTTGAAAATCCCCAGAGTCAAATATATGTGAGCGTTGCAACGCTTTGGGAAATTAGCATAAAACATGCTCTTGGAAAGCTTTCATTAAAGACAACATTATCCGAAATGATCTCTGTATCAGGTTTTGAATTACTTTCAATCACCGGAGTACATGTTTTAGAACTAGAAAGATTACCTCTTTTACACAATGATCCTTTTGATCGTATGCTCATTGCTCAAACGAAGGCTGAGCATTTTATTTTTATTACTGCTGATGCAAAGATCAGAAGATATGATATAAGAATATTATAAATTTTGTGCGTAGTAAAGTTAAACATCGTCCACGGTCTTCCACTGAACTCATCAATATAGCCACTACCTATTCTACATATCTTCATATGGTGGTATTATACGTATCAAGGTATTGAATACCGCTTGACTGTACTATACATAATTAGTTATGAGTAAATTAGTTATTACTAACGAACCTGTTAACTTATCTGCTATAGTATCCTTACTTTATGGCTAAAACACTTTTTGAAAAGATGTTCCTAAAATCAGGATATACTGTTGCGCTACTTAACCTGCCAAAAGAATTGGAATCAGAATTATATGCAACACAGAAAGCAGATACTACTCTTACTGGTCAATATAATTTCATCCTGGGTTTTTATAGCAAAGAACAGGAACTGAAAAAAGAAGCGACAAAATTAAAAGACTCCCTGTTGCCAAATGGTCTTCTCTGGATCGCTTATCCTAAAAATAAGGCAATGGAGACAGATTTAAATAGGGATATTTTACACACATTAATGCAACAGCAGGGGTTAGATGGGGTCTCCCTCGTTTCACTTAACCCTACATGGTCAGCCATGAGATTCAAAAAAATCTAAAATCCTATTATAGGCCTAGCACCACGGGTTAGTACGCTTTTCTATTATACCTCCGATTTTACCAATCAACGAGAATATCTCACCTCGGCAAATAAGAGATTTTCTATCTTACCCTACTTGCTTACTTTCCTTGGCCCTGCTAAATCATAAAAAATTTGCGCATAAAACGCTGGTTTAAAAGTCTCGAGCGTAGTATATGTATTGAGTCCATCAGTACCTTTAGTATTTTTAGCCAATAAGTCATATAACTTGCCACGGAGTGGATATGAACCATTATAAAAAGCCGTAAGATGTGTAGTCCAAGTTCCAGGAGGACGACCATAACTCAGTTGCCAAGGAAAACTTTTCTTATACTTGCTTACTGGATGGTCTCCGAAAAACTGTGGCTCACATGCAGTTAATCCAAGAGAAGATTCTCCAATCGTTGCAACTAAATTAGGATGAGGAACTTTGCTTGGACTACTTGGTTCTCCCAACGTAAATGCTTCTGGATTTGCTAAAACGAGTTTATTGACCCAAGTATCTCCATGATCAACTAAATTGCTCTTTGTAACTAGTGCTGTTATCTGCTCGTTATTGCGGTTAAGGCTACGCATTATCCCTGGCCTTTGACCTGTATTATCAAAACCACCAACTCCTTGTTCTATCCATCTATCTCTCTCAGCATCGATTGCTTTCAGAGCAATACTAAGCCCTCGGTTCACTTCTAATAATTTTTCCCTCTCTTTCACAGCAGCTATAACATCCCGCCATGTTTCCTCTGAGCTGAATACCTCAACTAAATCTGGTAGTTGAAGAGTCATTGGATCTCTCCGCTCATATTCGGCTCGTTGTCTTTCATCTTCTATTGACATAAATAACATATTATACCATTTACTATAGGAAAATACATTTTTCTTTATCTACGTGACATCACGCTTCAGCCATAATTCTAAGTACGATGGGGAAAAATAAATATTTTGGTGAAAAAAGGAGTAGAACAGACTTTTTACCTAAGGTTGTTGCTGAATATGCTCTAAAGATATTCAAAAATCTGTTGGCGTAGCGAATTATCAGTTTACAAAATCTCTCCCCAAAACACTACAAAAACAGTTGCCAGATGTTAAAAAGCTAGAAGAAACACTGAAAGTGTAAAGGAAACGAATCCTCAAAGTTTGAGTCCCTTTGCCCCTGCTGATGATTTTAGCCTCAATTCTTGCCTAAAAAGGCCTTACCCGCAGAGGTACGTTAGAACTTCTGATATACTTTTATCATGAGAATAGGAACAGTTTGTTTTCTTATAAAAGAACATGAGGTTTTGTTAATTCTTATTGAGTATTCCCCTACCAACAGAAAATGGACTGGAATAGGCGGAGTCGTTGATGAAGGAGAATCGTTAGAAGATGCAATTGTTCGAGAAACACAAGAAGAATCGTATTTGGAAATAAAAAAAGAAAGTCTGAAAAAAGTTGCTGAATTAAATTATGAAGATCTTCAACTTTATGTATTTTTGTCTGATAAATGGTCGGGAGAATTAAAAGCAAAAGAACCTTCATTAAAAGAATTCCAATGGTTTTCTATAAACGACTTACCATTTTCAAAGATGCATCCAGATAATGATAAATGGTTACCGCAAATTTTGAAAGGAAAATTGATGAAAAAAGTTGATGATAACTATATTGAAGTTACGGAATTGTAGAAATAGGTTCCAACAAAGTTGCTCAGCCCTGCCAATGAACTTTTAGCTTTATTTTCCCATTTGCTTCTTGACAAAATGTATATTTAAATGTACATTTAATATATGGATACTATTACAACTACTAACTTAAGAACTCAATCTTCCCAGCTTATTGATACCCTAAAAAAGGGCGGTGTTGTATCTTTGATCCACCGATCAAAAGTTGTGGGTCTTATTAAACCCCAAAGAGAAACAAAAGTACTTAGACAAACAGATATTAAACAAATAAAAATGATTTCACAAACCTTAAAATTACCTAAACTGTCTTATGAGGAAAGGAAAAATCTCTACAGGAAACAGCTCTTAAGTAAATATGGCAAAGATATTTCTTGATACTAACTATTTTATTGATGCTCTACATAGAAAACCAGAGAAGGAAATTCTAGACTCTCTTGAAAATAATAGTATTTATGTCTCTTCCCTTTCAGTTCATATATATTGCTACATTTTTAAAATTAACATTAAAAAAAACCCAATACTCGCCCAAGTTGATAAATTTCAGGTAGTTGATTTTTCAGAAGATGTTGTAATAAGAGCACTCGAAGGTCCAACTTCTGATTTTGAAGACAATGTTCAATTGCATAGTGCTGCGAATTCACAATGTGATGTCTTCTTAACAGAAGATAAAGAATTATTGAAAATGAAATTTTTTGGTAAAGTAAGGGTTACAAACTCAAATTAGCATAAAAATAGGTCTCCATCAAAGTTGCTTAGCCCCTGCTGATTACTCTAGGTTAACTAAGTCCTTTGAAAAAGCGGAGACCCTTCTATCACTCTTCCTTTGAAATGGTTGTAAAACATTTTTGCCAAATAAATTCTAGAATCAGCTTTTACATTTGATACTGATTTCTCTACAGCGGGTTTCATTATAACTCCTACGAATTACTGTTATCCAAAATTTGACATCGAATACCCTTGCGTATTTTGTGCGTAAAAAGTCTCAAACTTCATTCACCTCTTCCCGCCACTGTAGTATTCTACACATGGCTAACAATTCAAAAACACTAGCCAATCTTCTTGACATCGTTATAAAAATCAATCAAACTGAGATTATGCGTGTTTCTGCCCGACTCGTACTTATTGTTTGTATTGTTGTTTTCGGCGTTTTTATTTCCGGGCCAGTTGCTCATGCACAAACTACCACCACAAATTCATCAACATCACCTTTATATGATTCTAGCGGCACTAATTACCCCATAACAAATGTCGCTCCAAACGTCCCACAGAACCATAACACATATACTCAAATTGTCTTTATCGATATTCTATCTACTCTTACCTGTCAACTGGCAGGGATTAACCCGGAAAGCCCGCAACAATCATGCTTGGGAGTAGACCCATCAACCGGAGAAATAGGAATGGCACCAAATACTCCCCAAACATCCGGACAGCCACAACTTGGCGGTGCGCTTGGAGCAATGACAAACTTCATCGGTGCTTTGTATATTCCCGCTGTAAGTACTTCTCAATATACAGCCTACCTCTCAAATAATTTTGGCATTGTCAAAAAAGCTGATGCAGCAACAACAGGAGCAATAGGCAACTGTTCTACTTCTTTTGGCTATGGATTTTGTGGACTAACCCCTATTTTTACTCTTTGGAAAAACGTGCGAGATTTGGCATATGCTCTGTTAACGATATTATTTATTGTCATTGGCATTGGGGTTATGGTGCGATTTCGTGTAGATCCTCGAACGGTAATGACACTACAAAATCAAATTCCGCGCGTTATTATTGCAATTTTGCTCATAACGTTTTCTTATGCAATATGCGGTATTATGATTGACCTTATGTGGACAGCAACATATACGGGGATCAATTTTATATCCAGTGCTGACCCTACTGCTCAAGTAGAATTAAGCTGTTCTCCTCCCAAACCTGTTTCTCTTGCACAAGGAGTAGAAGACAAGCTGCTCACGCAGCCGTTAGATTATGTTGACAGAATTTTTAGTCGCGACTGTAACGGAATTCTTAATAGTGGTCTTTTTCAACTGTCAAATTCAGTCACTGTTTCTTTCGGGACACTTGTAACAGATGTTGTTCAAAATCTTTTCGGATGGAATTTGGGAGGTTGTAGTCTTTTCAATCTCTCCATAAGCGGCTGTATCGGAGGATTTTTCTTATGGCTGACGCAGCAAATCGTCAGACTAATTATTCTTGTTGCTATCTTAATGGCTTTATTCCGTTTGTGGTTTCAACTTATTAAGGCATATGTAACGTTTCTTATCTTTGTTATCATGGGGCCGATATGGATTGTGTTTGGCCTTATACCGGGACGGCCTCTTGGCTTTGAAAAGTGGCTAAGGATTATTTTTGCTAATTTGGCGGTATTCCCACTTGTTGCATTCATTTTGGTTTTTGCAAGAGTTTTGATGGATGCTCTTCCTGGTGTCACAAATCCCCAAGCTGTATTCATGCCGCCTTTAGTCGGAAATCCAAACCTTCGAATTTTTCCTGTCTTAATGGGTTTTGGAGCAATCATGATTGCTCCCTCGATCTATGATCAAATTAAAGACCGCATGAAAGCAACCGGCTCAGGCAAATATGGTCCTGCTGTTGCTGCAGGATTGAGCATGGCAGCAAATGCAACAACAGCTATCCCCAATCAGGCATACAAACATCTTAATAAACGGGATCAATACGGAAATGCTCTTGGTCCTCTCGCACGAGGAAGAGATTTAGTTGCTGACAGGGTAGCAACAAGAGCAGCGAGCATACCCGGACTTGGATGGTTCGGGAACCAACATAAGATAAACGAGGCGGCGAAAGAAGGACCTCATGCAGTAAGACAGTATCACAGATATAAGGCAGCCGAAAGAAATTATAGCGAACAAATTCATCCCGAGACAAAACAAAAATTCGGAACTAAAAAAGAATTCAAACAATACTGGAGAGGAGACCATGAGAGATGGGCAAAAGCACAAGAAGATCCCGCAGAAGCACAATATCGCAGAAGAAACAGGCCAGCATATACGCCTCCTCCCCCTCCAAAACCAACAACCTGATAAAATTAGTCGATGAACGGAGATACGTTGAAAAAAGTCTCAGAGGATTTTTTGTTCATCAACTTAGTACCCTGAAGTGATTGCTTTTACGAAAATACCCAGCGCTCTACCGACATGTAATCCCTCTTTATCATTCTTATCAAACAAACTTGTTAACATCCATTTAAGATAAAAACCGGACGAACCCATAGGTATACCAAGAACATTCCCATTTAACGCTCGCGTTTTCAACCATTTGAAATCGTCTTTGGTAAAAAATCCTTCAGACACATGAATACCATGTTTTGCAAATTCATTAATATCCAATTTACCAGCCATAGTCTTTAAAACCTCCAACATATTCAGATAAAACACATGGGGAAAACGCTGATCTCCGCTATTTAAGAGTTGATGACTGTATATATCCGCCGCAACCTCTTTCATAAATATCTGCTTCATCAATAATATTCTGCCTGCGCTATTGTTTACCTTATTAAAATCAATCACATGCACGCCGTTTTCCTTAATATACTTACCCTTCTCATCTACCATCCAAAATTCTTTTCTGTTTAATAAATCGTATCCAAACATCCTCTCACCCAGCTTGCCATCGCGAAAACCGTATTCACCGGTTTCTCGATTATAGTAAGGTATCCGCACGTCCTCATTGAAATTCATCCATTTATACTTTTTAACCATGTCACGACCCAATCCGAGCAGCTTTTTTTGAAATTTTTGAGTTAAAACTTCCCGTTTTATCGTCACGCCTCCCCACGCATCAAAATGGGTAAAATCATTGAAATCCAGTCCCTCACCTTTCGTAATACGCTCTGTAAACTCCTTTGCTGCTTTCAAATGTACTTGGGTATATTCACGATGCGCGTTATCATGAAATGCTGCATTATCCGCCACGTAATGCTGATAAATTCTGCTATGTACTTTTTCTTCTGCCTCGATTTGCTCTTTTGCTGCTTTGTACGCAGCAGAGTTTTTATCAAGCCCCCTAGCATCAAGCTGTTCCATCATGGTTTGTATCCTCCTCTGCTGCCGCACTTGAAGATCATGTGCTTCAGTAAGTACCCAAAGAAGAGATTTTTGTATTTTCTCACCTTTAACAACCTTACCGAATGCATCATATACCGGCACATCTTCCATAGTTGCAATACCTACCATCGGATCGATTGCAGACGCCTTGAAGTCTGCGATTGTCTGAACATTACCATAAGGCTTACCGCCACCCTTTGAAGCATACTTTTCCCGATTTGCGCCCATATTGAATAATTCTGACGGTTTGTCATGAACGGAGGGATTTGGCGTATAGAAGTCTCTTCCATTCTTATCCTTATAATGAGCCACCTGTACGTCATTTCTGGCGTTACCACCCATAAATCGGTTGAAAAACCACGCTTCTGCCACAATAAGACTAAAACCGGTGGCATCCTGAAGTTGAAAACGTTTTTCTACAGAATCGCTTATGGCTCTTGTCACAATAAGCTCTAAATGCGAACCCGGAAGATTACTCGTATTCAATGTGTTGATAAATTTAATAAACTTTTTTTTATCTTTTATTTTCCCCGTCCCCTCATCAAAGGCTTCATCAAAGGCTTTTTTCTCATCCGGCGCTAATTTGATTGCTCCTCCCGGCCTCTTCGCCTGTGCTGATGCAACACCCTTAATAGCTTCAAGCCATCCATCACGAGTAAAAAATGCGGAGTCATCGCCAAGAACCTTTTGCAATTCATCAAAATCACCCAGGTTATAAAACGCCAGCACCATCTCCGAAAAAGCGCCGCCAAGTTTGTTATCGCTGAGATATTTACCGTTATCAACATCGGCCCGTCCTTCCTTATACTCGTTTGATCCTATGAGCAGCTGTTGAATGATATTGGTCCGAAATCCAAGCTTGGTTAATGGATTCATCAGTGTCGTCTGTTCATATTGTTTAAACCATTCATCCAAACCAGCCGCTGCCGACTGACGATAAATAATATCATTATCATACAAAGCCTGAAAGGTACCCGGCTCCAGTTGCAATTTCAACCACAATTGCAAATACTGCGTTTTCCCGTCTTCGCTCTTAAACGCTTCCACTTTTTCAACCATCTCCTGAAGTCGTATAAGATTAAGGTTTGATATTCTTGATTGAACTTGTGTCATGGGCTGAATCGGCGTATTTGGTCCCCAGATATCCCAGAGTACATCCAGTTCATCGCGGAACCAGTGAAGAAAACTATTTTCATTCACATAATATTTCGTGCCTTTGTTGAATCTCCGTATCTTTTTGCCATTTATTTCTTCCTCATGTGAGTCACCGCGTGCTTCAAACATCGCATGCTTCTTCCCGGGCATCCATTGTCCTTTGGAACCTCCTTTAGCTCCTGTCCAGGCAAGTCGCCACGCAAGATCTTCCATTGTTTGAGGATCACCACCATATCCCTGCTTTTGAGACTCAAACGCCTCCTGACCAAAAACAATCTTCACAGTGCTGTCATGAACAGTATGTTGGTCGTCATCTGAAAAAACATTTTGAAAAATTCCCATATACCCAGATCTCGGGTCTGCTCTGCTAATTGTGTCTCTGTTGGATTCTGTTCTATCAATAACTTCCTTAGCAGTATATCCTGCCAAAAGAAGAGCCTCTGAGGCCCTTTCCGCAGTTGGTTTGTCCATATGAAACACACGCATCAATACCCCTTCCGCACGATTCTTGTCTGCCTCCACCCATCCATACTCAGCCCATTGAGGATCTTTCCACTCCCCAAAATCAACGGCTTTCCCGGGTGGCGAAGTATAGGCATCTGTTGCTTTCAATACTGAATCCCTATTGATCAGCCATATATCCTTTTCTATGGGAGAAAGGGGTCTATCAATCGTATAATCAACCGTGCTTCTTCCCGTTACTACATCCAGTCTTTGAGCCTCAGAAGCTGTTGTGGTATCCGTTGGAGCAAAAATTTCGCGCGCAATATCACTAAAAATCTTTTGTGAGGGGACCGATTCCCCGCGTCGGCGATAGTAATTTTTCCACTCTTCATATCTCCTCTGGTCTTCTTCTGATTTCAAAATCAGAATTGGTTCCGTAGTTGTTGTTTCTGTTGCTGTTTCTGACATACTTTTCTTCCTTTCTTATCATAACTCCAGGGCAAGGATAACACAATCCTTGTCTGTGTTCTTTATATTGAGGTAACAAAAAAATTACAAAATAAACTTAAATCCGCGTCCTTTGACTGTTTGGAGATGGATGGGGTGATTTGCGTCTTCTTCAATTTTTCGGCGTAAACGGAAAATCAATTGATCGACAGCCTGATCAGTTATACCAGCTATCGATTTATTGTCCCCCCAAACAATACTGATCAACTCATCTCGCTCAATAACTCTTTCTTCATTTTGCAGTAAATACTTTAATAATCGAAATTCCGAAGACGTCAACTGATCTGAAAGAACCGTTGTACCTTTCCGAATCGTGTTGGTATTATCGTCATACACAATTTTTTGTAATGTCTTTGCCGCGTCTTTATATTCCACAGCGATAAATTCAGCAAAAAGCGGTATTTGTATCTGTCCTTCTTTTACCAGTCCTACCTGGTCAAGATACTGCGTCACTTCTTGATCATCAAATTTCCCTTCAAGTAAATCTGCTTGTTCTGCAGGAGAAAAAGATTGCCAAATTTCCAAAAGCGCTTTTCTCATTGTTTTCTGCTCAAGCAAGAACTGCTGCAACTGTTTTATCTCTCCCTGAGCAAGTACTACTTCAATTGCGAGCTTGGTCAGTTTGCCATGTCCGCCAGTGAGTTTTATTATCTGTTTAACAACTGACTCTTCCACTTTTTTGTGAGTTATTTTTTCGATATGTGAAACCCAAAACGCGCTTGAGGGTTTGTCAAAAAGCTTCATTTGTATAATCCGACCGGCCACAAATTCGTAATAATCTGAAAGCAGGTCCTGATTCAGCGTATCTTCCAAAGGACGATTAAGGGAAAAGACTACAGAGAATCGGTACTTCCCATGATTGCGCAAAACTCGAAGGTTGGCAAAAAAATCTTGCGTGACAGTCGGGATATACTCTTCAAATCGATCAAACAAAAAAACTACTGCAATCTTTTTTTCAAGAGCCATATAATCAATCGCTTCTTTAAATCCCTGAAAGAGTAAAAATTCGTCCTGAAACTTTAAATGCTCTCTAAAAATATCTCCTACGGCAAGATTTTCCTCTTTCATACCTCGCTCACGAAGTGATTCGGTAAGATTCAAAAATAAGTATTTCATTACGTCAAAAAGTGGACGATTTCTAATTTCTGAAAAATCCACAAGAACAAAATGACTAACTTCTTGAAATGTGCCAAGATGTTTTTGTCTGATTGCTTTATTATAGACAAGCATTCCCAAAACAGTTGACCGATTCACCCCGGGAAGACCGATTAACTGGCAGGAATTGCCGTTTTTCACATACGAAATAATCTCGCCAATTTCTTCTTTTCGAGCATCTTGCGGAAATTGTGCCGAGAAATGTTCATCAAACATACATCCATTGTACTGATTCTTCCCCCAATCTTCAATCTCTCCTCTTGCATTTATCAAAAGAACTTTGTACGCTAAATATATGCATTATCTGGCGTTAACTATCCCACAGGGAAATTCTTCTGTCCAAATTCAGCCTCCCTCGGGACTTCCAAGCGGTGGATTAAATACAGTCAGCAAAGTCCTGGGGAATTCTCTTACTATCATGCTTATCGTTGCGGTTATTTTAACGTTGATTTATCTTATATTGGGAGGTATTCAATGGATACAATCAGGTGGCGACAAACAAAAAGTCGCACAAGCTCGCAGTAGAATTACCTATGCCGTCATTGGTCTTATTGTTGCGTTAGTAGCGTTTTTCATAATTAACGTTGTCGGATACTTCTTTAAAGTAAACATATTAGGTTTATGAGATAGAGTGCACTATTGACAAATGAAAAAATAGTGTACTATGATGAGTATGGATATGAAAAAAATTATTGCAGCCATTATTGCAGCAGGGTCTTACTTAGGATTTGCAACTGCTGTTTTTGCAAATAATGTTAATCCTTGCGGAAGCGTTCAGAGTGGATTTGGAAGACTTTGTAACTTGAACGCAAATAATATTGGAGCATTGGTTGGAGCAGCTGTTACGTTTATTTTGATCCTCGCTGTTTTGATTGCCCTCTTCTTTCTTATTTACGGTGGTATCCGCTGGATAACTTCAGGTGGTGACAAAAGTAAAGTTGATAGTGCCCGCCAAACAATCACGGCAGCTATCATTGGTCTTATTATTGCTTTCTTGGCCTTCTTCATCCTTTCACTTGCTCTGAGCTTCTTCGGCTTGAGTTTAACCAACTTAAAACTTCCGACAATCCCTAACGCTTAAACATTTCCTTCTTGCTTTTTTTGGTAACTTTTTGTTACGCTAAAATATATGATGAGCAAATTCTTTCTCACGTTTTGTCTGATTTTTTGCCTCTTTCTATTTATTGCTCCGCCAGTTCATGCTCAAGATTGGGTAGCAACTGGATGCGTTGATAAGACAACAGGAATTGCAACACTTCAATGTCTTCCTGTTGTCTTCAGTAATGTTGTTAAAGCAGCTCTCATGTTTGTGGGATCTGTGGCTGTAATTTTGATAGTATACGCAGGCATACTATTTATCAGGTCGGGAGGCGACCAAAAACAAGTAGGGCAGGCGCGCCAAATAATCACCTATGCTATTATTGGACTTGTTCTTGTCTTAAGTTCTTTCGCAATAATTTACTTCATTGGATATATAACTGGCGCGAAATGTATCGAGACAATTAGCTTCTCCAGTTGTAAATAGTCATTTTCTTTTCACAAAAGAGCCTAATTCTTTACTACTTTTGACACACTTTGTTGGGGTTGCAATCAAATTTTTCACGATATACACTTTTAGCAACAGTAGACAATAGTTGTAGCGTAAATCCGGATATCAAAAATCGAAATTCAAAACTCCAAACCGTTTTGAAAATTTGTGCTTTGGTCTTTGAATTTGCTGAGGATGACTATACTAGTCTTTCGAATTTATTAACATATGGATCAACATCCAATTCCACAAGATGTCACAGGCTTTCAATTTAAATTGATCGGGACCATGACCGTAAAACAATTCGGCTATGTCGCATGTGGTGTTGTCTCCGCGGTGGTATTATTCTATTTACCAATCCATTCAGCTTTAGGTATTTTATTAAAAGTTTTTCTTATTCCCGCCCTCGGTGCCAGCGGTGCGATTATAGCTTTTGTACCTATCGATGGCAGGCCTATTGACGTCATGACGTCAAACTTTATAAAAGCATTATTCTCTCCAAATCAATATATCTACCACAGAGAAGGGAAAAAACTAAGTTTCACAACTATAGCTGTTACAAAAGCGCCAGCACTTGCAAAAGACTCACAAAAAACAGTAGCACAGCAGTCTCGTCCTCATACTGCTTCAGCGAAACTTGATGAAAAAGAAGAAAAACTTCGTGCGCTATTACTAAACGCGCATGGACACGCTGAAAACGCCATCGACAAGAAAGAAGCTGCCTTTCTTAAAGCATTAACAATTCCAACAGCACAACCTACAATACCACAGCCCGGTATTTCACCTCTGCCAAAACCTGCACTTTTTACTGAAGTTAAAATGCCAAGCCAGCCACATATTATTTCGGCTACTTCCACCCAACCAAAAACCCCTCAACAGATGCCTACGGTTCCTAAAATTCCGAATGATAGGCTACAAGAAGATGAACTTTTAAAAAAACAGACTGAGCTTGAAAAAGAGCTTACACAAGCAAAACAGGAAGATTTAACCAGTAAAACAACCCAGTCGCATACTGTTGCTCAGCAAAAAATAACAGGACTCTCAAAACAGATCCAAGAAGTGCACGCTCAAAAAGAACAGCTTGAACACGAACTCTCTCTTCTCCAAAAGCAGTTGACCTCTCAAAAGCTTTCTTCTTCTCCATTACCTGTAGCCCCGGTCAAAACTGTTCAAGATCCGCAACATGTAAGAATCGTTCCGCAAGGCACCTCCCAAAAGGTCGGACTGCCACATGTTTCAGACTCCCCCAATGTCGTTGTCGGCATCGTAAAAGATCCGCGAGGAAACATTCTGCCAAACATTTTAGTTGAAGTAAAAGATAAAGATGGCAACCCCGTACGGGCCTTTAAGACAAACCAGCTTGGACAGTTCGCTTCAGCGACTCCACTTAGTCCCGGAACATATACGCTGGAACTTGAGGATCCAAAAAAGCAACATCGATTTGATGTTATACAAATTACCCCAAACAATGAGGTACTTTTACCAATTGAAGTCATTTCTCACGATGCTCGTGAAGAATTGCGCAGACAATTATTTGCAAGTTAATGACAAAGGTATGAAAAACAATAATTACAGTGAATTCTCAAGGCTCAACTTTTAATTTACTATATGGCTGCCCAAAAAATACATGCAACAACACAAAAATTTACAGAAATTGTAGAATTTGCTGAAGATATTGTTCTTCTTGATGGAGGTAATGCATGCATGATTATTGAAATCACTGCAAGTAATTTTGCTCTCCTTTCAAAGAGAGAACAAGACTCCAGAATTTTTGCTTATGCCGGTATGTTGAATTCACTCTCCTTCCCTATCCAGATACTTATCAGAAATAGACGAATGGATATATCTTCTTATATTCACGAGCTTGAAGGAGTTATAACAAGCACCAAAAACCCACAACTTTCTGCCTATGTAGAGTACTACGCTGCTTTTGTTAAAGAAATGGTTACGGTAAACGTTGTTTTGAATAAGTCTTTTTATATCGTAGTCCCGTTCTCATCACTGGAAATGGGCGTAACAGGAGCAGCGCAGGCAACGCAAAAAAAACAATCGCAAAAAGAGACTTTTATTGAATCTGCTCGCAAGGTGCTGCAAAACAAAGCAAACTCACTACTTGGCCAGCTGCAAAAGTTTGCGTCCTCTGCGCGAGTACTTGAGAAAGAGGATTTAATCAAACTTTTTTATGAAATTTATAACGAAGATACAGAAGTGGATATTGATCAGATGCAGGCAGGCGCTGATGCTCCTGTTATTAGAGGGGAGGGACAACAATGAACTTGTCATTTCTGAAGCCAGCCGCTGGAACTGCACAAAAACCAGCTGCAGCGCCTGCCAAGCCATCAGTGAAGGCGCCAATTAAAGCACCTGCAAAAGCTCAAATAAAAAAATCTCCTCCCAAACCTTCAAACGGCTTACAAACTCTTGAAAAAGGATTAACAAGCGTTATTGATCTTATTGCTCCTTCTTCAGTGGAGGTTGACTTCCGCTACATTCGGGTTGGAGACAGCTTCTATACAACACTTTTTATTGCTGGGTACCCGCGATATGTTTCTCCTGGATGGCTTGAGTCAATTATCGATTATGACCATACGCTTGATATCACCATGTTCTGCTACCCCTCTTCTTCAACAGATGTATTGGCTGACTTAAAAAGAAAAATTGGAGAAATGCAGGCGACACTTGCATCAGACGCTGAACAAGGGAAAGTCGCTGACCCAACGGTTGAGGCTGCTCTCGAAGATGCTTTAGGATTACAAGAAGAGCTTGCAAAAGGGATTGAACGATTCTTTCAGTTCGGATTTTATATTACCGTCTCCGATCCGGATCTTGTAAAACTGCAGGATACGGTAAAAAACTTACAAACCTCACTTGGCTCTCTATTGTTGACAGGAAAGCCGGCTACGTTGCAAATGGAAGAGGGGTTTAAGTCTACCCTCCCAATGGGACAAGATCGACTCTATATCACACGTAATATGGATACGACATCTCTTGCATCAACGTTTCCTTTTACTTCTGCTGTCCTGACGCAAAACCGTGGTGTCATGTATGGAGTCAATCAACAAAACGGCTCGCTTATTATTTTTGACCGATTCTCTCTTGAAAACGCCAACGAGGTGGTTTTGGGAAAATCCGGTGCTGGAAAATCGTATACTATAAAACTGGAAATTATGCGACAGTTCATGCTGGGAGCAGAAGTTATAGTGATTGATCCTGAAGGAGAGTACGAAACACTCACCCCGGCAGTTGGTGGCGAAGTGGTAGAATTTTCTTCAGCTTCGGTAGTGAAAATTAACCCATTTGATTTATCAGATGTATACGAAGAAGGCGAAAACGAATTGGGTTTAAAAATTTTATCCTTACATGGACTGCTCAAAATTATCACCGGCGATCTTGATGCCGAACATGATGCTATCCTTGACCGGGCATTGATTGAGACATATCGATCAAAAGGAATTACTACAGATCCTGCAACACAGAAAAAACAGCCACCACTGATGGAAGATTTGTATAAAACGCTTCTTGGTATGGAAAATCAACCAGCACGAGAGCTTGCCTATACTTTGGAAAAATTTATTAAAGGAAGTGCCTCAGGAATTTTTAACCAGCAGTCTAACTTTGAAATCAACAATCCGTTAACTGTTTTTTCAATCCGCAACCTTGAAGAAGCACTCCGTCCTGTTGCAATGCATATTATTCTTGATTTCGTTTGGACAAAAGTAAAACGCTCTCTGAAAAAAAGGATTCTCATTCTTGATGAAGGATGGTATATGATGAAGTATCAAGATTCGGCATCGTTTGTCTACTCTATTGCAAAGCGAGCACGTAAATATTTTCTTGGTATGACCACGGCAACGCAAGATGTAGAAGATTTTCTCAAAAACGAATACGGCAAAGCTGTTTTGACAAATTCTTCAATTCAAGTCCTCTTGAAACAAGGGACTGCTGAAGTTGATATGATCACAGAAACCTTTTACTTATCCGAAGGTGAAAAAGCTCTCTTGCTCTCAGCTGACGTTGGAGAAGGGCTCTTTTTTGCCGGACAGAATCATGTCGCGATGAAGGTTTTTGCCGCACCTTTTGAGCATGAACTGATAACTTCAAACCCGCAGGAGCTTTTGAGAAAACAGCAGGAGGAAGAGCGTGCAGCCCAAGCCGAAGCAGCAGAGTCAGCATCAGGAGAACCGCAGACAGCAGTTCCTATGACACCATCCCCCACTCCCGAGGGCTCTCCATCACCTGACGCCTCAGCAACACCATTCCAGCAGCCCTCACCATCGGGGACAACTCCAACCGATACTCCAACTTCATAACAACTGTTTTACCTCGTCTGTCAATTTTGCTACTATTGAAATATGCCACTAACATCAAAAGTAGACACAATAAGAAGACCAACAGTGGCAAGACCATCAGGACCCGGAGGATCAAAAAGACCGGGAGGACCGACACGACCAGGAGGGTCAAGACCCGGAGGATCAACGAGACCGCCGGGAGCAGCTCTTCCTGGTGGAAAAGGAATCAATCTTTCAGAAAAAGGGAAACAACTTGGTAAAAAACTTGCTACTCCGCAAGCTTTACAGGATGCACAAAATACCGTCTCTTCATTTAAGAACACAGCCAACAACCTTAAAGCTGCAACAGACTTCAATAACCTAGCTAAAGGTGGAGGTAAAAAACTGGCCAATGCAGCAATCAATGCCGGGATTTCAAAAGTCGGTGACGCAGCAATACCAGTTACCGCCGGGTTAAGTAAACCTGTTGCTGCATGGGTAGAAAAACACAAAAAAGAAACACTGTATATTATCGCTGCAATTCTTCTCGTCATGTTCCTTCCAACACTCTTTCTGATTTATTTATTTTTTGGCGGGAATGCAGCATATAATCAACAGCAACAACAGCAAGCAGCCCAAGGACAAACAACTACCCCCCTCCAGATAACCAAGACTGGTCCTACCCAAGCAAAGAAAGGCGATTTGCTCAGCTACACTATTACAGCAACTTTTTCTGGCAGTGCCACTGAAATAATAATAACCGATCCTATCCCGAAAGGGACCACCTATTCTTCATCAACACAAAATGGCGTTCTTTCACCTGACAAATCAAAAGTAACATGGGATATTAAAAATCCAAATAGTGCCACATTTGTTCCATTAGTGGTTGTATTGACAGCACTGAAAGATAATACAACTATTGTCAATGTCGCCTCTGGACAATTGATTGGAGCAGGTGGGATTAATCCAAATGCAACAACGTTTGATGCACTCATGACCGGCCAAGGTCGGCTTACAAATGTTTTGGGAGGCGAAAATCAATTTGTCGCAGCAGTTATTAAAAATGCAGGAACAAAGTTAAGCCTAACTGGAAAAGAAGCACAGCTTCATGCAATTTATAAAGCAGCTATTGCAAGTAATGTAAATCCGTTGATCGTTGTTACTATTTGGGGAGTTGAAGCAGGCTGGAACACCAATGGCACAGAGTTTGGTTGTAAACCCTTTGGCAGTGGATTTAATACTCAATTGACCTGTTCTGTAAATACGTTGAACCACTGGATGAGCTACTTTGAACAGCAAAAAACCAAACCTGTAGTAATCCCTCCTATCCCTCCCTCCACAGCTTACTGCCCTTATACTGATCCTTTCATTTTCGCTTATGAAAAATATACTCCTATTTGTGCTATAAATGATAATAACTCAAACGCTCGAACTAACTTTGTTAACTATTATCGAACTCTGGCTGGATTATAAAAATTATGCTTAAACAGTTTACTTTCAAAGATAAAGCACTCGTCATACCACTGATTTTCGGACTTATTCTCGTGGCTGTAGTTTTTGGAATCGTGCTTGCAATCGTTGAAGGAAACAGACAAGAAAACAATAACTCGCACGTTTCACAAACGCCATCTGTAGTTCGCGTGTCTATTGAAAAAATTGTTCCTGACGAACCACAGACATTAACAGCAGGTATACCGCACACTTTTCTCGTTTACTTCAGTAAAAATATTTCGCTGGCCAAGTATGAATTTGATATATCATCTGCTGATATAACGCAAACTGATCCTCAAAAAATGCCTGTGCAAAAGACCATTTCTCTTTTTGCACCCAACGTCGTCTCAGTTAAAACACTTACCCCCATCCAAGAAAGAAGTGAATATTATTTAACCGTGGTAGATCCTCAAACCAACACTACCCTTTCCTCATCCAGTTATTTAAGTGGAGACATCGAGCCAACACCTATTCCTTCAAATAATCAAACGCTTAAACAATACCTTCCCCACGAGACAGAAACCTATTTATTAGAATATAGTGGAAGTAAAAACCTCTATATATTCCATTTTAAATATGATCCAACAAACCAGGAAGATATTACACAACAGTATAACGATGCAAAGACTCAAGCAATACAATATATTGAAGGCACAGGAGTTGATATAAACAGTATTGTTATTCAGTACCGCTCGAGTTAACCTCTTGTCTAAAAAAATTCATTCCTGTACTATAAAAATGACCCATGAAAAAATTTTCTATCCATATTTCCCTTTCTATTCTCTGTAGCCTGCTTTTCCTTCTCAGTCCTTTGTTATTTTTCACTAATACCCACGCCTCAGAAACAGAAGATTCAGGTGGGCAAACTGCGCCAGCACCGTCTCAAGGAGCATCTGGTAGCTACACTGCAACAAGTAACTGTGTTATTACTAAGGTTGGTAACCCACCAGCAAACCAACCGCTACCTGCAGGATGTAGCGGATCAGCCACGGCACAAAAAGTTATTGACTTAGCAAGAGCACACCTAAAAACAGGAACATATGTATGGGCTACTCCTCCAAGAAATTGGGCAAGCGAAAATCCAAATGGAAACGCCCCAACTCACTTTGATTGTTCCGGATTTGTCGGATGGTCGTGGTATTGGGGAAGTGGTGGCAAAATTAGTATGGGAGGTCAATCGGGAACGGACTTCAGTGACGCGTTAAATGGTAAATTTTCCCTTGGAACAGGGCATATGACGACAAGCGAAGCAGGACTACAACCAGGAGATGCCGTTTATTTTGGCACTTCACCAAGCACAATTAGCCATGTTGGGCTTTATGTAGGAAAAGATCCTGGGAGTTCATGTACTGCTAACGATTGTTTTATGCAATATTATAAAACAGGTTTACCTGGAGATGAAGAAAGTCTAAGTGCTGCATCTGCAAGCCAGTCTAAAAAGTATCAAGGCTATATTCATTTTAATGTAAACTAATAATATGAATATTAAAGAATCAATAAATAAGTATCTACTCTTCATAAAAGGAAATAAATACAACATGTACTTTATTGCAGCAATATCTGTGATGATTGTTCTGATTATTTCAATCATTACAATTATTTTTTCTAATAATTCTGCAAAAAAGAGTGCTGCAGTCTCTCCCACAAATTCTGCGCAAGGCAGTTTTAAAACTCCTTCCCCATCTTCCATTCTCAATATTTCACCATCTACCCCTCCCCTCTCTATTACGACACCAAATCCTCCCGAAGCAGCAGCTATTGGTAATCAAACGCAACCTCAAATTACTCCTACTGTTGCAGCTTCTTATACCGTTTCTAACATAACTAAATATGGAAATACGTGGGCGGTCATGACCATAAATAATCCTGCTGTTGGAGAGGCGTCTGTAATAATAGAGAAAATAAACAATTCATGGAAAGTTGTAATGGGACCAGGAACATATTTCCCTCAAGAGGATCTTCAATCGATAGGAGCACCTCAAGAATTAATTAATAACTATTGAAATAGTGATTCACAAAACCTATCTCCTATTCGGTGGGATGTCTAATAATAAATAATTTCTTCGAAGCTTCTTTTTTTACCCCTGAACTCTTATTGGCATGATGAGATGAAGAAAAGATTCGTCGCCTTTTACTTTAAAAACTCCTGGATTAAGTGGCCCAATCATATCAAATACCATTTCCTTTTCCTCAACATTACCCAATACATCAAGTAAATACCTCGCATTAAATGCTATTTCGTTTTCCTCGCCACTCAATCTGGCATCGACCTCTACAGTATTTTCTCCAACGGAAGAAGATCCTGATGAAACAATAATCTTGTCTTTTGTCAACGAAAACTTAATGATATTTGCCGAATCTCGCGCAAAAACAGAACAAATTTTTACTGCCTTTAACAACTCCTCTCGATCAAATGATATACTAACAGAAAAATCTGAAGGAATAATCTTTTCAAAGTTTGGGAATTCGGCCTCGATAAGTCGTCCTATTAATACAGTATCTCCCTGTTCAAAGAGTACTTGATTCTGTTCTTTGGAAACAAACATACTTATATCCGAATTATCTTCTTTCATTGCCAAAAGCTCACGGAATACTCTTGCAGGAATAATAAATGACGTGCTTTCGCCAGATTTACTTTCAGTTACTTTGTAATGACGAAGTGAAAGTCTGTAGCCATCTGTCGCAACTAAAAGAAATCCTTGCGCTTCTTTCCGCACCAAAACACCGGATAGAGCAGGCCTGGTTGTGTCTTGGCTAGCAGAAAAGATAACTGAAGAAAACTCTCTTTTTATATCTTTTCCGAAAAGTTCGGCAAGTTTTTCTCCTTTTACTTCATAGAGCTTTGGGAATTCGTCGCTGGCAACTGTTTGAAAAACACTCTTGGTTTTTTTTGTAGCAACCTCAAGCTTGTTTTCTAGCATCTGCATAGAAAGAGAATCGTCGGTAAGAGATGTTATTAATTCTGTAAATAATCTCGCAGGAACCGTTGTCTTTCCTTCTTCTTCTATTTTTGCCGGACAACGTACTTCTATTCCTATTTCAAGATCGGTTGAACTGAGTTTAATTGAGTCTTCCTGAGTCTCAATAAGGATATTTAAAAGAATGGGTAACTGATTTTTTGTTGATATGGCTCTGTTGAGAAAGGAAAGTTTTTGCTGAAGATTTTGTGTTAAGAGAGTAACTTTCATATATCTATTTGTAGTTGTTGTAGTGTATATGGAAATGTGGAAAAAAGCAAGAAGGAGTGAGCTTATAAGAAATATTTGGATAAGACATTGTTTTATTGTTTATCCTTTTTATTGTAACAATTGAGCAATGTGGCAATCTATCAATAGTATTTTTATCTCGTTTATAGTACAAATTTTGAAAACTTCTTTTATGAGTAAACAATTGTGGAAAACATGTGGATTTTTTTGTGTATTACTTGTTTATAACTCTAGAACTGTTTCTTATCCTCTTTTTATCCACGTAATGTTTTAGTTATTCCCAAGATATCCTCAGTAACCTGTTCCTTCTTATCCACAAGGTCTTTGATTTTATCCACACCATGCATGACTGTAGTATGATCACGTCCCCCCAAAAGGTTTCCAATGTCAACAAAGGTAAGTTTTAATTCTGTGTAAAGAAGATACATGGCAACTTGCCGTGGTCTAACGAGGGAAGCATTTCGTTTTGGGCCTTTTAATTGTGTAGATTTTACTTTGTAATAATTACAGACATAGTCAAGAACATCATCTGCGTGGAGATGTTGTCTTTTTTCTTCAATCATGTTGCCGAGGGCTTGTTCGGCAAGTTCGAGAGTAATTGGACTACTTTGCATTGTTGCCTGAGTGACAACCCTCATTAAAAGCCCTTCTAGGCTTCGCGTATCTTCAGCTTTATCAGCAAGGAGATTGGTAACTTCAGGTGGAATATTAAAGCCGAATTTTTTTGCTTTTATCCCGACAATTGCTGCTTTTAGCTCAAAATCTGGTGCTGAGATATCAACTGTGAGTCCCCCGGCAAAACGGGAAGACAGCCGTGCTTCAAGTTTTTTTATCTCTTGTGGTGGTCTATCAGATGTCAAACAAATTTGTGAGCCATTATCAATAAGAATGTTAAAAGTATGAAACAATTCTTCTTGTGTGGCGTCTTTGCCTTCAATAAATTGAATATCGTCGATAAGAAGCAGGTTTGCCGATCTGAATCGTTTTTTCATTCGTGCCGTTTCATGACTGCGGATTGCGTCAACCACCTCGTTGGTAAATTCTTCACTGGTGATATAGACAATTTTGTTTACCGGATTTTGCTGGTACACGTCATTGGCAATGGCATGCATGAGATGTGTTTTTCCAACCCCAACAGGTCCATAAAGAAAAAGAGGATTGTAGGACACACCAAGGTTTGCAGCAACAGCTTGCGCGGAGACAAAACCAAGCTGGTTGCTTGCTGAAACAGCAAAGTTTTGAAACGTAAAATCTGGACGAACTCTTGGAAGGTGTCCAAGTGTGAGCGGTTTTTGTACTGTCTTATCAGCGACAAATAGTGGTGCGTCTTTTTCTTCACTTTTAGGAGTTATTGTTTTTGGAACAAAAAGAACTGACACATCATTCCCGAAATGTGTAGTCAACAATGATTGGATATCTTGCAAAAAGCGTTTTTGCAAAAGGTCAATAATCATAGTCGATGGAGCTGCGACCGTTGCAATGTTTTCTTCAAGAGAAATCAAATGAGTGTTTTTAAAAAGTGTGTGGAAATTTGTAGGAGAAATTTTTTTTTGCATATCCTGCAGTACTTTTTTCCATAAATTATCAAGCTGATCATTCATACGCCATTTTGTCTGTATGTCATTAAATAATGTGGATAACTTTTTGTCAAGGGCCAAGATATTATATGTCGGAAATTCAGAAGCACTTTTGATGCATCTGGAACTTTTGTTGAGGGTGTGATATACTTATGCGTATGCAACGACTGACAAAAAGCAAAAAAATAAAACGCGTCCGCAAACATGGATTTTTGGCACGAATGAAAACAAATGACGGACAAAAAGTCATAAAACGCCGCCGCGATCAAAAACGGAAAATACTCGCCGTTTCATTATAACCTTCATGCTATCACGAGAATATCGTTTGCCCGCAACAACCAAACTTATTCATGCACGTTTTACAAAGACCTCGTTGTTTAGCATAAAGTATGCACAAAATAATTTGACTGTCAGCAGGTTTGCTTTTGTAGTCAGAAAATCCGTTGACAAACGTGCAGTCGTGAGAAATAGAATCAAAAGAGTTTTTCGTTCTTGCGTTGAGGAACTGCGGACAACGATAGTTCCTGGATATGACATGCTTTTTTTCTTGGAAAAAGGTATAATGGACAAACAACAGAAAGATCTCTGTCGGGAATTAGAAGAATTCTTTCAGCAGAAGCAGCTTATATCATGAAGTACATTTTACTTAAAACCATTACTTTTTACAAAACAATCGTTTCTCCTCTCCTACACCAATTATTAGGTATCAAAACAGGATGCCGAAATAATCCCACCTGTTCTGACTACGCAAAAGAAGTTATTGAACAGTACGGTGTGGGAAAAGGATCCATATTATCTTTGCGAAGAATTCTTACCTGTCAGCCACTTTTTAGCTTATGAACATTTTTGACATAATTCTTATAAATCCAATTTTGAATGTCATGATTGCCGTGTACCATTTGCTGGTACTAATCCATATCCCTTCAGCATTGGGATTCTCAATTATTTTTCTCACGATTATTATCCGGCTTATTTTATATCCGCTTATGCATCAGAGCCTCAAGCAGCAGAAAAAGATGCAGCAGCTGACGCCGCACATAAATAAATTGAAAGAAAAACACAAAAACGATGCAAAACGACTACAGGTTGAGCAAATGGCACTTTTCAAAGAACATGGAGTCAATCCTGCATCAGGCTGCTTGGTAATGATTGTTCAGATTCCTATTTTGATTGCATTGTATAATGTTCTTCTTCTTGTTGTCCGCTCGACATCCGTTAGCGTAATTAACAAACGTCTCTATTTTGACTTTTTGAAACTGAATCATATGTGGGATACAAGTTTTTTTGGGATACCACTAGCACATACGCCAAAAGATCTTCTCGCAACGGTCGGCTACGGCATACTTCTGGCTGCGGTTCTAACGGGCGCACTCCAGCTCATACAGTCCCGAATGATGATGGCTCCTGCAGCAAATATGCCAAAAACTGACAAGAAAAAAGAAGAACCTGATTTTGCCACAGCTTTTCAGACACAATCTATGTATATTCTCCCGATCATGGTAGGCTTCTTTTCGTTCTCCCTTCCTTTTGGGTTATCTCTCTACTGGAATACTTTGACAATTTTTGGTATCATACAGCAGTACATAATTTCGGGATGGGGTGGGCTTGTTGATTGGTTCCCTTTCTTGAAAAAAACGGAATAAGTATATTATGGAAAAAATTGCATTAACAGCAGCAGAACGAAAAGACGTAGAGCAGTTGATTGAAAAATTGTTCTCTCTTCTTGAAATCGAAGGAACCTTTACTCTTGAAGAACAAGATGACACTCTCGATGTCATGATGGAGACGAAAGACACCGGTATTGTCATTGGCTACCATGGAGAAGTTTTAGAGTCTCTTCAGCTTATTCTTTCTCTTGCTATTGCAAAGAAAATCGGCCGTTTCGTCCGTGTTTCCGTTGAAGTTGACGGCTACAAGAAAAACCGCACTGAATATCTTCACAACTTGGCCATGCAAGTAAAGGAAAAAGCACTTGCAGAGAACAAAGAGCAAGTGTTATCATCCCTTAAGTCTTGGGAGCGGCGAATAATTCATCTCTATTTGCAAAACGATGAACAAGTTACTTCGGAATCGTCAGGTGAAGGAAAAGATCGGGTTTTGGTCATTAAACCCCGATAATCGCATCGAAGCCCTCGTTCTTGTCTTATTCTTTTTATTACTCCCTACTCAGCTTGGCAAACATTTTTGGCCGGATTTTTCAATTGTTTCAGGAATTAGAATTGATTACCTGTCACCTATTATATATGTGACGGACATTCTAATTGTGGGACTACTCTTCGTTTCTTTTACG
>Ga0206953_1004_pt2 | contig 48511 bp, 51 predicted proteins | sample Alteio_BWOrgHeat_36_FD_152977 | JGI IMG/M metagenome (GOLD analysis project Ga0206953, IMG submission 152977) | Enriched cells from forest soil in Barre Woods Harvard Forest LTER site, Petersham, Massachusetts, United States -... | ecosystem: Environmental > Terrestrial > Soil > Temperate forest >...
GTCCACTCATCGGCAGCCCAGGCGAAGAGATATTCATTCGCCACGCTGGTAGTGATCGAGGACGAGGACCACGGAGTTGTCGAGGTTAGCGACTCGTTATACGCGGACTTATCGAGAGGAGCGTTGGGGTCCAGGCCTGCAACTTCCGAAACCGCTGCCAGCATATACGTACCGGTGCGGCTGAAATTGAGAGTAAGCGTCGTGGCTCCGCCGGCGGTGTTCTTGGCGTAGTAGAAGTTGGTGTACATCACGCCCTGGGAGACATTGTGATAGATGGAGGTAGGCAGACCGCGGGTGAACGCGTCTCCGGAGCTGTCTGTCACACTACTGATATCCAAGGGCCAGAAACTGACTCCGACGATGAGAGCGTGGCCTGCGCCGGTAGCCCGCGGCAGGGTCAGCGTGACGGTGCCGCTGGAGCTCGGTTGAAGGCTGAAGGTAGCCTTCTGGATCACGCTAATGGAAGACGTGATGATCACCGGCGGCGGAAGCGAAGCTGCAGCGGCGATCGTCACGGTGGAGTTCTGGCTGACTTTGACGTTCGTGGAGTCCATGACAGTGATTGACACCGGGAAGGTTCCCGCTACTGCGGGTGTGCCGCTGATTGTTCCGCCAGCGCTTATCAAAAGACCGCTGGGAAGCCCTGCGGCAGACCACGTGTACGGCGCAACCCCTCCTGTTGCCGCCAATGTCGTAGAGTATGCCGCGCCTGTCGTTCCGCCCGGCAGAGTGGCCGTCGAGATTGCAAGCGGCGTGGGCGCAGGAGGAGCGGATGACGCACCCTTGAAAGCCACAATCTCCATCCCGTAATTGAATGCCGCTGCTGGTATTACCGAAACCTGGTAGGTACCCGCCGTCGATACCGTTCGATCCGCCAAGCACAGAGTGGCTCCTCCCGCGGTAGTGTAATTCTGAGTCCAGCCCAAGGTCGGGTTGGAACACGTGGGGTTAGTCCACTCATCGGCAGCCCAGGCGAAGAGATATTCATTCGCCACGCTGGTAGTGATCGAGGACGAGGACCACGGAGTTGTCGAGGTTAGCGACTCGTTATACGCGGACTTATCGAGAGGAGCGTTGGGGTCCAGGCCTGCAACTTCCGAAACCGCTGCCAGCATATACGTACCGGTGCGGCTGAAATTGAGAGTAAGCGTCGTGGCTCCGCCGGCGGTGTTCTTGGCGTAGTAGAAGTTGGTGTACATCACGCCCTGGGAGACATTGTGATAGATGGAGGTAGGCAGACCGCGGGTGAACGCGTCTCCGGAGCTGTCTGTCACGCTGGTGATATCCAACGGCCAGAAACTGACTCCGACGATGAGAGCGTGACCTGCGCCGGTAGCCTGCGGCAGGGTCAGCGTGACGGTGCCGCTGGAGCTCGGTTGAAGGCTGAACGTGGCCCTCTGGATCAAACTGATCGAACTGGACGATTGGGCGGAAACTGCAGCAGGATAAAGAGCGGCAACGAGAACGAGAACGGAGAAGAGTAGGCGACCCAATCGACTGCTTGTCAGCGTGGTGTAGCGTGAAATTGATTTCTCGTGTTTGCTTCCTCGACGATAGAGCCGCTTTGTACCCAAGTGAGCCCCCTGGTTTGCAGGAATGTCAGGCTGCGCCTTAGGCTGGGTTAAAGCGAATCCCGTAGTTTCCAGGTGGCTTTATACAGTTAAACCTGTATCTTCCGAACCTGTACCGACGGGCAAAAGAAGGGACACGGGCTACCTCCTTCGACACATTTCGAGGGGTCACCCTGCGTCTTACGGAGGTCGAACGGAAGTGCGAGAGTGGAGACGGGGATGATCGGCAGCAGGAGGAGCGACCAACAGAGCTTTCATCTGCTGCGCTTTGCCGGGGGATCAAGCCTTCGTATAATGTGAGTACTCAGGCGTTAAAAGCCCTGTGAACAATTAAAGAGGAGCTTCAATGAAAAGGCGTTTCCCTAAGCTGTCCGCGTGGGCGCTGATGATCGGGTCCATCGTGTTGCTGTGCAGCCTGCCGATGGCCTCATCATTTGCTCAAACCAGCTCGGCCAAACCGAATACTTCAAAGCAAGCAGCTTCGTCGGCAAAGAGTGGAAAAGCCGCGACGAAAACACCCGCTGCGAAGCTCATCGACATCAACTCCGCGACGCCCGAACAGTTGAAGACGCTGCCAGGAATCAGCGACGTTTACGCTCAGAAAATTGTGGATAACCGTCCCTACCGCGTGAAGACGGATCTCGTGCGCAAGAACGTTGTTCCGCAAGCTACCTACGACAAGATTTCGGGCATGGTGATCGCCAAGCAGGCGACGGCCGTCAAGCCCAAAGCGGCAAGCAGCGCGACCCCGAAGTAGCACTAGCCCGCCCGATGCCTTAGCTCGGGCAAGACTCCACAGAGCTGTGGCTCGAAATGAAGCCCAGCCGACAACCTTTGAAAATCAGCCGGACGCTTGTTAGTCCGCGCCTGCGCCGACGAGCATGCCCGCGGGCTCGAGCTTCGGAGCCGGCTTCGATCCGGGACGATCGATCTCGATGCGGCCCTTGAAGATCGCGCCGTCTTCGATGCTGATGCGCGTGGTCTGAATATCTCCGGTCACGGCACCATCCTTCTTGATCTCCACTCGATCCGTGGCGTTGACGTTGCCGCTGACCCTGCCATAGACGACAAGTTCGCGCGCGGAAACTTCCGAAGTTACCTGACCGCTGCGCCCAACGGTGAGGCGGTGGCCACGGATGGAAATCGGGCCTTCCACTTTGCCGTCGATCTGTAGATCCTCTTCGCCACTGATACGCCCCTTGATTTCCAGGCTGGCGCCGATGCACGCCAGGCTGCGCGCCGCAGGCGCGACCGGACGGCTGGAGTAAGCACTGGCATCCGATGTTGCCTCAGGAGTACGTTGGATTGATGGCGTTGACGGTATCTGGGATTGGGTTTGGGGTTGAGGTTGCGATTGCGGTTGGCCCGGCGTCTGCTTCGTCCACATGCGAATTCCTCCTTGGAATCTGTCTCCAGGACCGGATCGTCATGCGTCGAGCCCCAGAGGATGTAGGATCACTCTAGGCGCGGGCAGATGGCGTGGCGACGCGAAAGTTGAACAGCGTTGCGACTTGGGAACCTGTACTTCCAGACAGGTGGCGGCGAGCACTCAAGAACACCGAACGGGCTTTCACCAGACTTTCGCGCGGGGATCTATCTGACGTTTCAGGCAACTCTCGATATTGGTGTACCATCCGATGGTGTTTGGTCGACATTCCTGGCCGGACACATCCTGTAGCTGACTTTCGCCGGGAGGCACTGAGGACATGAGCATATGAAACGAGTTCTACTCAGCACTGTTCACCGCGATTTCGGCTTGTACGATTATTTCCGTGAGAATGCGCCCGAAGGATTTCCCTGGCGCTTCCGTATGCCGCGCCAAATTTCCTTTGGCTTGCGATTTCTGCGGCAAAATATTCCTGGCATCGAAATCCTCGAATATCCCACGCGCGCCGAATATCGGCAGGCGCTCGAGCGCGGTTGGGACGCGGTAGGGTTTTCGTTTTATCTCGAGGAAAGCAACGAGATTTTAGAAATGGCCCAGCAAGCACGGGAGGCGGGAGTCGCGCGGCTGTGGGCGGGGAACTACGGCGCGCTGACGCCCGCGCTGCAGGGCAGCTTCGACGAGGTCTTCAGCGGGTATAGCGAAGACGCCGTGGCGCAAGCGATGGGTACAACGATTGACGCGGTGCAGCATCCGCCTCTGGTTTCGGAATTTCGGTTACCCGGAGGCTGGCCGATGCCCATCGGCGTGCTCTTCACCACACGAGGATGCAGCTTTCAATGCACGTTTTGCCAGACGACAGCGTTTGCCCCGCGCCCAAAGGCGATTCCGTTGGCCGCGATTGAGCGCGTACTGCGCTTTTATGTAGCCCACGGCATCCGCTACGCACTGATCCTGGACGAGAATTTTGGCAATATCCCGGATCATGCGGAGGCGGTGATCGAGTTGCTGGCGCGATATGGCATTCGTTGGCTGGTGCAGTCGCGAGTGGATCTTTTTCTGCGCCATTTCGATGAATGGCTGGCGAAGGGCATGGAGGGGGCTCTTTTCGGTATCGAGAGTTTTCACCAGGAAGTGCTCAAGCAGATTCACAAAGGCGAAAAGGTAGAGGCCGTGGTGGAACTGACACGGCGACTGAATCGCGCACGGCGCTACGCGCACGGCTATTACATCATCGGCTTTCCCAGCGAAACGCCGGAATCAATTCGCGAAGACCTGCGCACGCTGGCTTCGCTCGAGCTCGACGTCACGCAAATCACCATCGTCACGCCACATCCTCGCACGCAATTGTGGAACGAACTCGAAACGCAGTACGGAATCTTCGAAAAGGATTGGGCCAAATACGACACCAAGCACCTGGTCTGGCGCCATCCTCATTGCCCTCCGGGCAGCCTGGAGTCACTTCTGAAGGAAGGCTTTGGCCTGTGCTACGGCCGGCCCTGGCTGCGTCGCACCATGCGCAAGTTCTTGAACAGCAGACTTAAGAGCCGCGACCTGGGGAATTTGCTCGCCAGCCCGCTCCACGCTCGTCTGGCTGCGCCGCAACGGTTGCCCTATTTCGGTGCTTCCTGAAGTATTAATGTGCTGGTGGTCCAGTCTCCAGGGACTGCTTGTCAGATAGAGACATCTCCCGCCGCCAGCGAAATCCCACCTGCGATACACTGCGCTTCGGAACGGGTGAAAACTGACCGATGCGCAGGATACAGTTCATCGAAATACACGATCAAGCGTGGTTTCCCGCCTCTCTACGCGATCAGGTGACCGATGACTTGCAAGTTCTGTTGAATATTGGCAAGCCATACGAAGGTATCCTGCCGCAGTTGGGCGAGGGCATCGAGCGTGCCGGTGCCGATTGCGTGCTCGATCTATGCTCGGGCGCGGGAGGTCCCTGGCCCTGGTTGGTGCACGCTATCGAGCGGGAGGAAAGACAGCAAATCCAGGTTCAACTGAGCGACAAATATCCAAACACCAGCGCACTGGAGCGAGCGAAGACGAACTCCGCAAATCTGCGTTACCATTCCGACCCGGTTGATGCCACGCGCGTGCCTCGCGAACTTCCCGGCTTTCGCACCTTGTTCACTTCGTTTCACCATTTTCCAGCGCCGCAAGCGCGCGAAATTCTGCGAGATGCTGTCGCCAGCGGGAGGGGTATTGGCGTATTCGAGATTCCCGGGCGGCGTCCGCTTACGTTGTTGCTTCTGCCGCTCGTACTGATCGCCGATATCCTGCTGGTGCCATTTCTCAGTCCGTTTTCTCTAAAGCGGCTGGTATGGCGATGGCTGATCCCCATCATTCCCTTGGTTCTATTGTTTGACGGAATCGTCTCCTGCCTGCGTGCCTATTCGCCTGGCGAGTTGCGCGGATTGGTCGCCAATCTGTCTGCGGCGGAGTATACGTGGAAAATTGGCTGCCAGAAGGGCAGTTTACTGAGTTTGCCTATTACTTATCTGATTGGCTATCCGCAGAGCGTGGCCGCCCATCGAGAACCATTTGAGGCGAGCAGTGAATTGCGTCGTTCGCCGGCTCGGCGAACTGCAACTAAAGGGCGTACATCTCTCCCGAGATAATTCTTACTTTTTTGCGGATGCTGTAGCGTTCGGGGCCGCACCTGTCGCTGCGCGCTCGGCGAAAACATCACGCGCGGCAAACAGGCCGTTGAGCGCCGCGGGGAAACCTGCATAGACGGCCATCTCAATCATCAACTCGACGATCTCCTGCTGCGAGCAGCCCACATTCAGCGCGCCGTGAAGATGCGCGCGAAGTTGCGGCGCGGCATGACCCAACGCCGTGAGCGCGGCGACGGCGGCAATTTCCCGCGTTTTGACGTCAAGCCCCGGCCGCGTGTGAACGTCCCCAAAAACGAACTCGACAACGTATCGCGCCATGTCAGGGGATATGCCTGCGACATTCTCGAGGGCTTGCTCGCCGGTTGTGCCCAGCATTTGCTTCAACTGGGCGCGCCCGCGTTCGTATCGGATGTCATCAGGCATGCATTGCTCCTTGTCGTGGGTGCCGCAAATTCAGTAGACGACGCCTATTGCGGCTACGGCGAAGTAAATCGGTATGCGGAAACCAGGTCGGTGCTGGTGGCGTAGGGATCGGCGTTTTGATCTTCGTTGCTCATGGTAATGCGCTCGCTCCAAAGCTCGCGGAATGCGCCGGAACGAGTCAGCAAATATCCAAACACGGGATTTACGTATAGCACGTCGATACAGCGCGAACCCGTCTTGGCCGCCCACCGCAACCGCTCGATGAGTTGCTCCACCAATTCGCGCTCGAAGGGATTGTAGAGATAGACAGCCAGCGGCGTGCGCGGCCAGCGGAAATCGAGAATATCCTGATGCACCACGCGAATCGGCGTGCGCGAGGCATGCTGCTCTTTCCATATCTCGATATTCTGTGAAGCCAGGCGTGACAGATCGTCACTCAGTTCGACGCCGATTATTTTGCGAAAGGGCAGTTCCGAGGCGAGCAGCAGGGCGCGGCCCTTCCCGGCGCCCACATCGATAAAGCTGAAAGCCCGCACGCGACTGCGCGCCGCGAGCGTGTCCATCCAGCGGCGGCACATCTGGCGAAACACTGAGGGAGCCACCGCGGAATAACCGGTGACGTATGCGTCGTGCGGATGCCCGGTAACCAGATCACGTTTGCTGATGTATCCGCTGGTGTCGAGGCCGAATCTCTTATCGAACGGATGATCGATATAGCGAAACGGAGTCGTGGCTCGGATCGAAGCAATCGCGCGCATGAGATTGTCGCCACACAGTGTAACGCGAGTGGTACCCAAGCGCCCCATGCTCTTCGCCGAATGCTGTACTCGAGCACCGGCGCAAACGAGTGTGAGCGCCAACGACAAAGTTGTTGACGATGACCATTGGGACGAAAAAGTTGACGGCCGTGTTATACTCTTCCTGTAAGAAACTGCGCCCGGGACATTCGCCCCGGGCGTTTTTGTTTCCAGCCTTTCTAGTTTCCGGCCCTTCTCGTTTTCAACCCTCTGTTGAATGAATCGAAGCCTCTTCCGAGGTCTTCGTGACTCACCAAATTGTGCTGAGTCGTTTTTGTGCTCCGGGGCGAATGCCCCTTTGGAGGAAGCTATGCCCGCATACAGCAATACAGCTCCACCGAACGCTATCTGGCCCGGGAATTCCGCGCAGGTGTGGAGTGCGGAGCAACCCGCAGCGGGGAATGGAGGCGCTTCCGCAAGTCAACGCATCGCCATCGGCACTCCGGGCGGGAGTCCGGGCGGATTTTCGGTGACTGGTTTTTTTTCGGCGGCGCCGGGTAGCTTTGAAATCGATGTCCAGGTGAGCGACGTCGATGTGGACACGCAATATCAGACCTGTGCCAACGGCAACCTCACATCCGTTGACGCCACCAACCAGACCTTTCACTTCGACGGCTCAACCGTGCTCGCCACTTTCGCACGCCTGTTGATGCGCTCGCGCACCAATGGAGTGAATGTCACCGCAGATATCCGGAGGCTTTAGCCATGAGCATCAATGGCGGCTATCCAGACCCCGGCGCTTCCAGCATTTCTACAAACAACCCTTTGGGAGGCCAGCCGCCGCAGCCGCCGCCGGCAAAAGCTCCGAGCGCTGCGCAAGACAAAGTGGTCGTCACGGATGCTCCAGGCGCTTATGCGAGCCACCGCCGTCCACGGCCATAGGATTCGGATGAGAGCGAACAAGATGCGACAGTGGATGATTAAAATATTGCTGTGGCTCCGGCCGCGCATACAACGTGTGTATACATACTTTGGTCTGGCCCGCGCCCTTTCTGACGCGCCTGCAGCCGTGCAGACTCAGGCATCCGGCAACGTGCCGGGCGCACATCAAAGCCCCCCATATCCCAAGAGCAAAATACAACTGCCCGGTGCGCATATGTGGATCTTCGCCGCGCTGCTGATCGCAGCGGCGGCGCATGCGCAGCAAGGCGCGCAAACGTCTTCGACGCCACCGCTGACGGGTAGCGTGGCGCCCACGGGGAACTGCGGAGTCGCGTCGGTTTACGTCAACACGACGACAGGCGACCTTTACGACTGTAACGCCGGGAGCTGGAACAAGGTCAACGGCGGCGGTAGCGGCGCATTCAGCGGCGGCCTGGGCGCAAGCTTCCAGGACGCGACCGAGATCTCGGCTCCGGCGAATCCGGCGGCGGGAAACGATCGCCTTTATTTATCGAGCGCGACACATCTGCTGGCCTGCCTGACGTCGAGCGGCTCGAGCTGCATGCCCGCGGGCGGCGCGGGCACCGTCACGCAAGTTACTTCGGGTAATTTCTCGCCGCTGTTCAATGTGAGCGTGGCGACGAATACGAGCACACCGGCATTTTCGTTTGCCGGCATCAGCCAATCGCAAAATCTCTTCTTCGCATCCCCCAACGGATCCTCGGGAGTCGGGGCCTATCGCGCGATCGCGGCGCCGGACCTGCCGGCCAGCGCAAACGCCTGCGCCTCTCACCAATTCACCATCAGTCTGGCTTCGGGGCTCAACGTAACCTGCGCGCAACCGGTAGCGGCCGACATCGCCTCGATTTCCTCCTGATCGCCCATAATGTATATTATGTTACTTATGATAATCAAACTGAATGTACTGCTCCAGGAGGGTCTGGTCTGAGCCCAGTAGCCTACGGCCGTCAACAAAAGTGGTGGGGGTACTTGTGACATCGACCGCTCGGCCTTCCGCAATGCTCTGTTCGACAAGGACTTTGGTCTTAGGATCAGAGGCGCAGGTTTGGAGCTTGTCCTCAGCGGCGCCCGCCTGGGTGGCTAACTCGGTCAGCTTAGTATAGGCATTTTCCGGGGAGATAAGATCCTGGCTATCATAGACAGCATCGTGATATTTCCAAAACGCCTCTGAGCTCTGCTGCAAAACGCACCTACCCGCGATAGCCGCACTCATGGCCCAGGGATGGATTTGCACGAGTGGAAAATCCTTGAACACAAGGCGTACTTGCGGATATTTGGGAAGAACGGCGCGCAACACGAGATCAAGTTGTCGACAGCTGGGGCATTCGAGATCGCCAAATTCGACGAGCACTACAGCGGCATCCGAAGGGCCCTTGGACGCTGCACCTTCAATATTGAGCTTCTTCATCGTTTCTGAGAGCGGATCCGCAGTCAGATCCTGGAGATCTCCACGGAGCATAAAGCGCCCGTCTTTGGTGACGTATACGACGGCAGTATCCGAACCCCCTTCGGCGCTTACCTCCACCGGCACTTCGTAGAGATCGCCTGTGGGCGAGGGCTTTACGGGTCCTACTTTGACCTGAAAATCGGAGCCCCAGGCATACCATTTCCTCAGAAAGTCCTCGACACGCTTCTCAATAGGAACGGATGGCGTTTGAGCAGGAGCGGCCTTGGCTGAGGACTTGGAATCGGTCTGTTCAGATTTCTTTGCGCCCGCGGCGGCTTGCGGACTCGCCCCATGCGTCGGGCCAGCGACGATTAAGCCCCCGAGGACGGCACCTGCGAGCAGCAGGCTCGACAAGACACGGATAAAACTTCGGGGTGACATAAGCCTCCTCATTAGCACTTTCTTCCCTTAGAATCTGAGTGCGTGCTGTAGTTCCCATCTCAATTGTGCTTTTACTACAGACCGCCTCTTGATTCCTAGTCGAATTGATTGCGCCGACTCCCCAGGCTTTAGTTAACAGGTCGCCGCACTCGCCTCTTGCGTTCTCGCTGCACCGGGGATCAAGGCACGAACTTCTGCGCAATCGGAAACGGCCGCCCAAAGCCAAAGGCCCGAGAAGTGATTTTCAATCCGGGAGCGGCTTGCTTTCGCTTGTACTCGCTACGATCGACCTTAAGCGTTATATCGCGAACCAGCTCGAGAGGAAAGCGATAGTGAGAGGCAATCTCTTCCGGTGTGCGGACTTCCTCCACATACGCTTTCAGGATGCGGTCGAGTACATCGTAGGGCGGCAGGGAATCCTGATCGGTTTGGTTCGGACGGAGTTCCGCCGAAGGAGGTTTCTCGATGGTGGCGAGGGGAACGAGTTCCCTTTCGTGATTGATCTCGCGCGCCAGCTCATACACCATCGTTTTGGGTACGTCGGAAATTACCGCCAAGCCTCCGGCCATGTCGCCGTAGAGCGTGCAATAACCGACTCCGATCTCCGATTTATTTCCCGTACTTAAAACTAGAGCGCCAAACTTATTGGACAGGGCCATGAGCATTGTCCCGCGAATCCGGGCCTGGATATTCTCTTCGGTAGTGTCCTGGGGATGTTCAGCGAAAGCATCAGCAAGAGCAGCCTTATAGCTCTCGAACAGGTTCTTGATGGGTAGAACGAGGAACTCGATGCCCAGGTTCGACGCGAGTTGGCGTGCATCGCGAATGCTGCCTTCAGAGGAATATGGGCCGGGCATAGAGATCCCGGTGACGTTCTGTTTGCCGAGCGCAGCGACGGCAATACTGGCTACGACGGCAGAGTCGATACCGCCGCTTAAACCGATGAGGGCTTTCCTAAAGCCGCACTTGCGAACGTAGTCGCGAGTTCCAGTGACAAGCGCCTGAAGCGACGTAGAGATTTCGCTGTCGGGCTGCGGATGCACGTCGCCTTCGGAGGTGACCGTGTCGAACAAAACGAGGTCTTCCTCAAAGGCGCGCGCTTGAGCAGCGATTCGGCCATCGGCAGTCATAGCGATACTTGTGCCGTCAAAGACCAGAGTATCGTCTCCACCCACTTGATTTACGTACACTACCGGCCGACGGTTCGACCGGGCTAAAGCGCGAAGCATCTCCAGGCGCACTCCTCGTTTGTCGATGGTGTAGGGAGAAGCGGACAAATTGACGATTGCGCTGGCACCCTGCCCGATAAGATCGACGACAGGATCGATCTCGTAAAGCGGCTTCGCCCAAAAGGTTTTGTCGTTCCAGATATCTTCGCAGATGGTGATGCCGAGCTTCTCGCCGGAGAACGCAAAAACCTGTTGTCGCAAAGCAGGCTGAAAATAGCGCGATTCGTCAAAAACGTCGTAGGTGGGAAGCAGCATCTTATGCTGCTCAAAAAGCACTCGTCCCTCGGCGAGCAATGCGGCAGCATTCCACGCCGGTTTACCCGTGGACGAATTGGCACGCGCGGCATAGCCAATCAGCATGGGCAAAGGCGCCTTTTTCGCGAGGCAGTCGACCTCGGTGCGGTTGCGGTCGAGGAAGGCCGGGCGCTCGAGCAAATCAAGCGGAAGATACCCGCAGATGCACAGCTCGGAAAAAACGGCCAAGTCCGCGCCGCGGTCCGATGCCTGACGGGCCATATCTAAGATGCGCGCGGCATTACCCGCGAAGTCCCCTACGGTGGGGTTAAATTGGCAGAGACCAATTTTCATAAAGCATCAAGCATACGGGGAGGAACAGCGGTTTGCAACGCAAGGGTTTGATCGCGCACGCAGAACTCACAGGGCGGGCGGAAACCGCCGCGCCCTGGGCCGCAGATTCTATCTGGCAGGAGCCGCGGATTCTAAACGCTGAAGGAGCTGCCGCAACCGCAGGTGCTCTTGACGTTGGGATTATTGAACTTGAAGCCGGCGCCCTCAAGGCTCTCGATGTAATCGATCTGCACGCCGTCGAGGTACATTTCGCTCATCTGGTCGACGTACACCTTGACGCCTTCGAACTCGTACACGTTGTCGGAGGAGTTCTCCTGATTATCGAAGGCCATATGATAGCTGAATCCAGAGCACCCGCCACCGACCACGGCGACGCGCAACGCGGCCGGCGCAGGATTCTGCTGCGTCATAATTTCCTTTACCTTACTGGCTGCCGTTTCAGTCAGTTGGAGCATTCGAATTTCCTCCCCTTTTGTCCGCCGGATGCTATTCGCTTATCCGGACTAACCTAAGTATAACAAACGCGCGAGCATAGCGCATGGAAAGTCGATCACTGTTTTCGCGACTCAGCGCATTAGATGCCAGCTACGGGAGGGCCGTCGCAACTCTCTAGGTTGTACCCGCACCGCGAGAGTGCCACAATGCAGGCACTTCAGGAGGACGCCATGAAATATCTGGTTTGCGTGGGGATGCTATTTGGGCTGGTTCTGGGGAGCGCGCACGGCCTGCGGGCGCAGAGCGAAGTAACACTGATCGCCCCGGGGGGCATCCGGGCAGCCATCGAGCAACTCATTCCGGGATTCGAGCGCAAGACGGGCTACAAGGTAAAGGCGACATTCGGCTCTGGCGGCGGAACCAAGCAGCAGGTAGCGCGCGGCGATGCGTTTGACGTGCCGATCGTGCAGCCCCCATACCAGAACGTGCTAGACTCCGGCAACGTCGTAGCGGCTAGCGCCAAGCCACTGGCCAGCGTTGCGGTGGGAGTCGCCGTGCGCAAAGGCGCGCCCAAACCGGACATCTCCACGCCAGCTGCGGTGAAGCAGATGATGCTCGCGGCAAAGACCATCTCCTATCCGGACGCCGCAGCCGGAGCGGCGGCCGGCGTGAGCGTCGATGAAGCGCTCAAGAAGCTGGGCATCGCCGAGCAACTGCAAGCGAAAATTAAGCGCGCCCAGGGCGGGGCCGGTGCCATGGCGCTCGTCGCCAAGGGCGAGGTCGAAATCGGGCTCACGTTCCTCAGCGAAATGGAAGACCCCGGCATTGACGTGGTAGGCCCCCTGCCGCGAGAGATTTCCACTCCGACGTCTCTAGTGGGCTTTGTGTCTACGCATGCGAAAGATTCCGCGGCGGCCAAGGCGCTTCTCGACTACCTTTCGTCGTCCGACGCGGCGGCGGTTTACAAAAAACAAGGGATGCAGCCGGGACGCTGAGCCTTGCGGCTCAGTTCCCTGCCGATTTTTAGGCGCGACATCGCTACGTATTGTTGCCGAGCGTGTTGCCGAGTGGTTCAGATCTCTGCAGAACAAAATAGTTGGCGGGTTGGAAGATCGCTCGGCACAAAGGACAGGTATTCCCAGGCGGCACATCGAACGGCAATACTGGCTCTCCGGTCCCAGGGTTCAGGACCAGTTGCAAAATAAATCCGTGTTTGCAGCGTGAACAGCGCCTGCAGAAGTATGCGAACACGCATCCTCTCCATTTGCAAACAACCGAATTTCACGATCACCGAGCAAAGTCGCCTTTTATCTAGCCTTATCTGGCACGAGGGCCGAAATCACAAACGCCCGCGGGGCCCGCGTTCCAGCTTGGGCGCCGCCTCGTTGACGCGCAAGCTGCGCCCGGCGACTTCTTTTCCGTTGAGATCGGCCATGGCTTTAGCAGCGTCCGCGTCGTTGGACATCTCCACGAAGGCAAAACCGCGGGGCTGGCCGGTGTCGCGATCGTTGACGATGTGAATGCGGTCAATCGTACCGAAAGGTTCGAACAGGTTCCGCAAATCTCCCTCGGTGGTTTGAAAGCTGATGTTGCCTACAAAAACATTCTTCATTCTATTGTTCCCCAGCAGAACGGGATACTTGCTTTCTCGATGACGACGTCTTGTCTGATACAGACTTGCCATTGCCATTTTTGGATGCCAACCGGGCATAAACCTTATCGCCATGTTTGGCACGGATTCGCTGGGGGGGCACTAGGTTCGAAAGCTCAACAACCATCAGGTTGGTGACGAATCTCTTCAATCCGTGGAGATCGAAATCAATCGAAGTTTGCCTGTCATCGGATTCCGTAACCACTCCCATACCATAGCGGTAGTGCTTAATGTACTGCCCCTCTGGGATCATTTTCATACGACCCTCCTTTGGGCCACGCGAAACAATTGCCTGTCGATTATGAAACTGTTCAGAGCGCGTAGAAGAATTCAACGGTACAGTGGGCTTCGGTAAGCTGTTTTTCGAGCTCGGCCTTGATGCGCAAGGTCCCTCGAAGTTCAGCAGCGACTGCGCGAATGCGATCGAGGCTGGCCCGGGAGCGCAGCAATTTCCGGCAGGCAGCCTTGAGGATGGTCAGTGTCTCTTCCAGGTTCCAACGTTCGCGGACCAACCGATCGATATGGCTTTCTTTTCCTTGAAACTTCATAGGAAGGCCTCTTTTAGGCGTAGTGCTCGGGCCGCGGACGGGTCTGGGGCACCTTGCGGCCCAAAAAGGCACAAAAGGGCTGCGAGTGATGTGGACTCGCAGCCCCTTTAAACGGATCAAAAGGTTTTTACAAGAGCAACAAACGCAGGCTCATTATAGCACAGTAATCGCCCCAAACACCGGCAATCTACAGCTGCCTGCAATCATTTTGAGGCTCCTGCAGGCCTTTTTTGCGAAAGGAGCTTGGCCACCGGAGAACCTTGCTGTGACACACTTGAGCTCCCATGGAACCCGGATGTGCATTGACATCGTGGCTGCAGTCGGCAAAAATGAGTCTTGGAATTCATTGGGAAGGAAAAATTGTGGCCTACACCACCCCAACGATCGAAGAATTCGTCGCTGGCGAAGTAGTCAAATACGAGCCTAAGTCCAACGGCCAGAGCAACAAGCGCAAGCGCAAGCCGCATATTCTGGCCGTGATCAATGAGAATTGCACCGGCTGCTCCGGCTCGCCCGCCTGTGTGGACTACTGCCCGGTCGAAGACTGTATGTATTGGGATCCCGACCCGGATCATCCTCCCTTTGGACGAATCATCGTCGACCCGTTGCTCTGCATTGGCTGCAAGCTTTGCACGAGTAAAGGCCCAGACGGAGCATTTCTCGAGGGGTGCCCTTGGGATGCCATTGATATGGTGCCGCTTGTGGAGTTTGAAGGTCAGCAGGGCACTCTTCCCTTCTAATCCCTAAAAATTCAAATCAAAGTGGGGCACCTTCGCGAAAGCGACCAAGCTCTATTTGTGTCAGCGTGCGCCGTGCGAGCGAATGGCCGCGGCGGTAAGTTCGGCCTGCTGGCGGACGTTTGGGGGAATGCTGCCGGCTCCGCGGGCAAATTCATCGACGGTAGGCAAATCCTGCGCCTCGCCGATCAGGTAAAGAGCCCGGAGAGCTTCCCAGATCTCCGTCGTGCTGGGATTGACGAGCAATATCGACTGCCCTGCCACGATGGAAGTTTTATCGGGTACGAGCCAGTGGTCTATGGTGCCGGGGATTTGCGAACGTAATTCGCTGCTGCCGTTGCCGGTGCGGATATGCCCCAGGAGTGTTCCGGGGTTGATGCTCTCGCCCGGCTTGAGTCGCTGGTCCACGCCCCCGGCCTGTGGCGCCGTAACGGCATAAGGTCGAAGCATGGAGCGAATCTCCTCGCGGCCGGAAACGTCTCCGAAACGCACCAACGCCAGTGCCGCATTGCGGCGAACCATGGGATTGGGATCGTGTATGAGTTGCAGTAATTCCTGGTGAAAATCGGGCACCGAATTATCCTGACCCATTACCCAGGCGGCCGTCAGCCGCAGTTCGTCCTGTCCGGTCTGAGCGATCTGGACCACTTCTGGATAAAAGCTCCGCGCGGAATCGCGCGTCACCGTATCGCGCGCGAGAATTCGATCGGCAAGCTGCGAAAGGCCGTGCTGGATCTCGCGGGGATGTTGGCGGTCGGCCAGCGATTTCTCGAGTTGCGCGTCATTGAGCGGCTTGCCAAACCATGTGGCTTGCCAGAAGAGGAATGGCATCAGCACGAAAAGAAACGTCAGCGCAAGAATAATGAAAAGCCAGCGGGCCTTCAGACCCGGTTTAGCGGGTGGTGTGGCGGGAGTGGGCTGATCTGGCAAGCAATTCGACTTTCGTATTCAGTCTATACGATTGATTTAGTCTAGGCGATCGACGGCGCGTAGAGGTGGTAGAGCAAAAGGTAGACGATCACGCCGGTAACCGACACGTAGAGCCAAATCGGCAAGGTCCAGCGCGCAATCCGGCGATGCCGGTCGAATTTCCGGCTCAGGGCGCGAGAGAGCGTTACCAATGCCAGGGGCACAATGATGATGGCTAGCACCGTGTGAGTGCCGAGCAGCGTGAAGTACACCGGACGAATCCACCCTTGCCCCTCGAAATGCACCACACCCGCACGTAGATGGTAGAGGACATAGGACACCAGGAAGGCCGTGGAGCAGCAAAACGCGATCACCATGCACATGCGATGCGCCATCACGTGCTTCCGCCGGATTTGCACGTAGCCGGCGGTCAAAAAAATGGCGCTGCACGAATTCAACAGGGCGTTCAGCGTAGGGGCGGAGATCACCTGCGTCGTGGCGGCGAGCCTACTTCCCTTCTCCCGATCTGGCAGTCACGGTTTCACTGGATTTTGTGGGAGCGGTGCGCGGCGCTGCCGCCTGGGGAGCGGGAGCTTCCGAGGATTCTTTCTTGTGGCTGCCGGGGAGCCAGCCCTGCTCTTTGGCGATCAGCGCAAGCATGAGAAGAAAAAGGCCGCCCATCATCAGGCAAGTCATGATCAGCAGCAGACCGTCGAGGCTTAAATCGAGGTGAGTGAGAAAAGCAGAGGCTAAACCGGCGACTGAAAGCAGCACAATCAGCACACAGATTCCGACCAAACCCAGAATGCCGCGTTGTGTCGTCATCGTAGTGTCTGCTTTACCCCTTTCGATTTGTTGAACGGCGAAAACTCGTCACTTGGTGACGTTCGAAATAAAAGACGCCAGGCTAACGCGAAAACTTATCCAGGACCATCAATCCAAGTAGGATGGGCAGATGCAAAACTGTGGCATGCATCAGCCACTTGGCGCGAACGTTAGTCTTTTCCGCCGCGGCCCACAAGCACACCTTCACGAGCAGCAACCCTACCACCAGCGCCGAGAAATAATACGGTACTCCCGCGAGGCCGGTCACCGAAGCCAGCAAACTCACCGGGATGAGCGCCACGGCGCAAAATACGATCTGGCCAAACGTGGCTCGGCCGTCGCGATCAACCACCGGGAGCATGCGAATCCCGGCGCGCGCGTAATCCTCGCGGTAAACCCAGGAAATCGAATGGAAATGGGGTACCTGCCAAAGAAATAAAATCGCGAAGAGCACATACGCGCCCGCGCCGAGCGAGCCGCGCGCCGCCGCCCATCCGATCACCGGGGGAAGCGCGCCAGGAAAAGCGCCGATCAGCGTAGCGGCAGTCGTGCGGGTTTTCAAAGGCGTATAGATGCCCAGATAAGTGATGCTGGTGAACACGGCCAGCGCAGCAGCCAGCAAGTTCGTCGTCAGCAGAAGTTGTAGCGATCCGACCGCTGCCAGGCCCGCGCCAAACCAGAGCGCCTCCGTCGGAACCAGCGCCCCGCTTGGCAAGGGGCGCGAAGCGGTGCGTCGCATTCGTGCGTCGGATTCGCGCTCGAAATACTGATTCAAGGCGCACGTCCCCGCGGCAACGAGTGTGGTTCCGATCACCGTCTGCGCCATCTTGAGCCAATCCAATGGGCCCACAGTACCCAGGGCGTAGCCCGCGAGAGTGGTGAGGACAACGAGGAACGAGACGTCCGGCTTGGTCAGTGCCACGTAAGCCATGGACCGCGACATCGTCGCGACGGGGATCGCTCGCGTGTTCATCGATCTCTCAGACCTGCACCTGTCGTTCGATTATTCAAGGCATCATTCGCTAAACGGCTGCGCTCGCCCTCGGCGCGGGCGTACCGACCGTTGCGCTCGCCGGCAGCACCAAGCGGTAGCATACCAGCGTCACCAGAACGGCGCTCACCAAAACCAGAGCGCCCATCACAACGTGCGCGACCGTCAAAGTAACCATCACCGGTATCGGTTGTGGAAAGGGCGCCGCGTAAACCCGCGACCACCACGCCGCCGCGCCGAGCAGCAACTGCAGTCCGATTAACATATGCAGACCGCGCGCGGCTCTCCTCAGTTCCGGTACTCCCGAAAAACGCCGCTTGAGTGCTCCCGCAAGCCAAAAAATCAGGAGCGTCACGACAACGGCGCCAACAAGATGAGGAATAATCCCGAAGGCTTTGTGGCGAAAGGCGGCTCCGAGCATCAACTGCACCAGTACCGCGCCCACCGTGGCGATGCCCACCGAATGAATCGAAGGGCTGCCTGGGTCGCTAAGCTGCGCAACCCCTTCCCTTTCCCACCAGCCGCTGGTAAACAGGGCGATGCTGGCAACCGTGGCGAAGAAGAGCTGTGCCAGCGTAGCGTGCGCCGAAGAGATCGGGGCGGGCAGGAAAAACAGCACGGTCAAGCCGCCAAGCAAGCCTTGCGCGATCACCGCGCCCAGAGCGGCCCATCCCAGCCAGCGCACCCAGCGGCGCGGCTCCACGCGCCAGAGCCACACCGCCAGCACGATACTGAGCAAACCTACAAACGAAGCGATCATTCTATGGCCGTGCTCGTACAATATTCCCCCGACCATGGGAGGAGTAAGAGAGCCGTAGGAGAGCGGCCAATCCGGAACAGACAGTCCCGCGTCATTCGATGTGACCAGCGCACCGGCAATGAGCAAACAGAAAGTGCACGCCGCAGTGAAGACGGCAAACCTATGGACGTTACGATTTGGACGCGATGTGTTCATGAGAATTGGGGGCTGAGGGGCGGGCACGTGCCCGCCCTCAGATGGAATCATCGCGAAATGCCTTCGTTAGTCTGTTCCCGCAGCGGCCTTGAAAGTGATGGTAACGGACTTGGATTCGCTGGGTCCGACCGTGACGCTCTGTTCGCTCGAGCCGTATAGTTCGTGCCAGGCGGTCACGGTGTAGGTTCCCGGCGGAACATTCTTGAGGCTGAACGAGCCATCCTTCCCCGTTACTTCATAGTAAGGATTATTAAACACAGCGATATAGGCTTTCATCCACGGGTGCACGTTGCACTTCACCGGAATCGCCACCTCGGGACGTGCGAAGCTCTGGTTGATCGGCGTCGCTCCCGGCGGCTGGGACTCGTTCCACTCGCGATTGTCCTTGGGGACGGGGTGGATGTTATGCGTCGTCTGGTCTGAGTTCACCACTTGCAGAGGCTCGGCCGTCATCAACGCGAGAACATGTGGATGATATTGGCAGCCCTTCTGGTCGATCGTCACAGGTGTCGTTGCCGGAGGAAATGAGTATTGGCTGAAGTCGCCCTTCAGATAGACCACAACATTCTGCAGCGTGCCAGCATCGCCGGGAACAACGTCCTCGGTCTGCGCCGGTGTGCTGTGTGCCTTGGCGCAATTGGGCTCTGCGGCCATGTTAATGTTCCTGGGTTTCTGGGGTGTGCCATCGAGCTTGATCATCCCCGTGACGGTTCCCGCCGTGGCTGTATCTACCGCTTTGCCGGAGGGATTGGCAGTAGCGGCCGGCGCCTCTGACGTCTGCTCCTTCCCTCCGCAACTCATCATCGCCACCGCCAACGCTGCGGCAGTTGCAAACAACCATAAAGATTTACTCCTCATGACGTATGACTCCTCCTATCCATGATTTCCGAATCTCGTCTGGGCCGTATCGAAGATGATTCCGGCACTTATTTGCCTTTAATTACCCGCAGTCGCGGCAGTGCTGCGCCCCAGCAGTTGGCGCTGCTCTTCCGGCGTCAATTGGAACATGTAGCGAACCAGTAAGTCCGCATGATCGCCCTGATATCCGCGGAAGCTATCCGGCAAGGGCCCGGAGAAAACCCATCGGTCGTTATCGCGGCGGAACAATCCGGAGGGCATGGCTGTACCGGGAATGATCAACTGCGGATTAGTAATCCACCGTCCCGTCCATGCTGGACGCAGGCGATCCTTGGCTAACAGAAAATTCGGTGCCGTGGCGTTTTTGTCGTGCGCTGGATCGCCCGTAGCATGGCACTTCAGGCAGGGCGCCGCGGTGCTGGTAAAAAGCTGGCGAGCCATTCCGGCCTCGGCTGTCGTCAGAGGCTGCAGCTTTTGTGGAATGAAAGGCTGGGCCTGATGGGAAACAGCCCCGAAGAAAAGTACCAGGCTCCGAATCTCGTCATCCGAAAAATAGAAGGTCGGCATTCTGACCTGTAGATAACTGCGCACGCCATCGCGGTTCGTGTCGGTCGTGCTCAGGGCCGGGTTGGCCAGGAAGTTCTTCAGCCATTCCGGATTCACGCGCGCGCCTTCGCTGGTGAGCACGGGCGGCAGATTGATCTTGTCTTCACCCTGATACTGGGGCAATCCCATCAGCACGGATTTTTGGCCGATATCGATCTGATGGCAGCCCATGCAGTTGTATTTGCTGACAATCCACCAGCCCTTTTGAACGGAGGCGCGTTCGTCAGAGGGCTTGTAGATATAGTCAGCCGGCAACGAAGGGTCTGTGCTTCCGAGCAGCATGGTGGTGAGCGCATTGATGTCTTCGCCGTTGACGTTCGGCTTGGGCATGCGCAGACGGTCGAGTGGATTCGGCTTGAATTTCCCGGTGTCGTAGACCGCCGGATTCGTGAGCTTGTGCTCGAAGAAGCCCTTCAAGTCATACCAGGAGCCACGCGCTGATTTTTTCCCGTCCGGCTCTACACCGCGCTTGGCATCTTCGGTAAACAAGGCAAAGTCGAGGCGCTCGATGGGTTTGCTGCCTTCGTTGGTCAGCTCAGTGCCGACGCGGCCCTCGTCTTCCATGCCCGCGATCTCGTGGCATCCCGCGCAACCATAGAATTGCACCAGGGCCTTGCCTTTGTCCTTGAGCTTGGGATCATCCATGAAATCGGCGGCATCGTAGCGAGCATCCGCGTGCTTCAGCGTGATCAGATAGCTCGCGACGTCGCGGGCGTCTTCCTCGGTCAACCGCAGATTGGGCATCACGGTGGGTTGCTGAACCACAAGCTCGTGACCGTCGTTGGGGCTCCGCGAATGATCTAGGTCGAAAACGAAGGGAAGCCCGTGCCTTGAGTAGTCCTCGGGTCCCAGGTCGCGCTTTTCAAAGGGACTATAAGGCCTCGTACGTTCACGCGGGTTATGTACCCAGCGCACCAGATAATCGTAATTGTCCTTTTCCCCCACGCGGCTGAGGTTGGCGGCGAAAGTACCACCCAGCATGTTAGCTCCTTCACCAACCGAGTGGCACCCCAGGCAGCCGCGCGTCTCCAGCAGCTCTTTGCCGTGCGTCGCGTTACCTGCGGGCTGCTTCGGGAGTTGCGGGGTGGTGATCCCCGATTGCCAGACAAACGCGGCGATGGCCTGCACTTCCTCGGGCTGCAGTCGGAATTGCGGCATCTTCGTGGTTGGCCGGAACTCATGCGTATGCTGCAACCAATAAGGGATCCATTCCTTGTGAATCTTCATCCGCACTTCTTTTAGGTCCGGGCCAACCTTCTTGATCTCTTGGAGCAGGTTGTGAGAGCGCTGCTCGAGCTGCTCTTCCTGCGAATCCAGATTACTGACGGTGACGGTCAGATTCTGGCTCTGCTGGTAAAAGCTGTTGGCGACGTCATTGTTCGTGGACTGATCGCCGAGTTTGTTGAGCCGCGGGATTTCGAGCTGATCGTTTTTTCGATCGCTTTCGATCTGTGTAATCTGCTGTCGCGCAGCCGTGAGCATGTCGTCCTGGTTATCAAAACCCTGGAACTTGTGGCAGCCGACGCAACCCTTCTCGCGGTAGAGCTCCTTGGCTCGATTGAGAATCGGGGCGTGCTCGGTAACCATGTCTGCGGCGTGGCACTGCTGGCACCCCGAATCGTAATTCTCGGGATAATACAAAGGCCAGAGCCAGTGCTCATACCGCCCGTGCCCGCGCTCCACGGAATCGAGCGCGCGCCCGTTGCCGCCATGGCATGGCGAACACCCGAATTTTTCGAGCGGATGGAACTTCAGCAGGTCGGGATCGGGATGGCTCGAAAAGGGCGCATCATTGCTCTTCGCCACTCCCAGATCGGCCTTGGTGACCGTCATGACCGCTGGAACCACCAATGGGTCGGTGCCCACATGGCACGATTGACAGCGATCCACTAAGCCGACGCCCCCCACATAATTGATCTGCGTGCCCGGCGGGTTGACGTTCACCTGCCGCAGCTTGATATCCATACGGTCCAGGCTTTGCAGCAGGCCGGCAAGGTCCGCCGAACCCAGCCCGGGCAGTTTCTCTTTCACGAAGCCGTCTAGGGTCAATTGCGCATCTTTCGCGGCTTTATCCTGTTCGCCGCGCTTGCCCACGAGCGCCGCCTTCTGCGTCATGATGCCGGTAAATGTGGCATTCAGTTCATCGTAGTTGAATTGGCGCAGTTCCGTGACGCCATCCGCGGTGGGCCAGTTGAGCTTATAGGTTTCGGCTTTGGCCGCGTTGAGGTCTTTCAGCTTGGACGCTTTTGCGCTCTTATCGCTCTCCGGGATCTCTTCCCATTGATACGTCAGCGCGCCAACTTTGCCCCGTCCGTCCTGGAAAGCCGGCGTCAATACGGCGCGCTGGCGATCGAGCAGGTCAATCTGAGCCTGAATCTGCCGGTCGGCCGGCAACGCGGATAATCCGGCCGAATCCACCGCGGCCTTGAGTTTCTGGTAGTCGGGTGTGGCGTAAAGCGCCTGTTCGGCGCTCTTGCGTTGCGTGATCTGCTTGCGGAGATAATTTGAATAGACTTGGCGGAAGCGATCCTGATAGTCGCGCCACGGCCGCAGGCCAAAAAACTCGCTGTACAGAGACCAGGCCACGGTCAACAACAACAGAAAAGCGGAAATAAGAATCAACAGGCTCAACGGCCTGCTTACAATGGGATCGTCCTGCGGGGGAATGTCAGGCAACCCGTTCCTCCTCGTGCATGGCGGGCGACATCAAATGCTGAACCATGGCGTCACCCAGATATATTTGATCCGGAAGATGAGCCGCAACAGGATCTTTACCGGCAAGGCCAGCATTAACACCAGAAGCAGATCGGTGGTAACAATCTGCAACAGGGTCATGCGGCGAAAGATGCGCTGTGCGAAAGCGGTGCCGTTCATGATCAGATAGCCCAGGTAGCTCGCGACGATGAAATAGATCGCGATGGGGAAAAATCCAAAAATAATACGGCCAAGGATTGGAGCATAACTCCGATTCGCCGCGGGCATCAGATGGGCCAGCCAGGCGCCATTAATGCCAAAGACCTGATCTAGATTGCGATTGACGGCGTATTCGATACGCTCGGCGTCCCATGTAGATGTTGGCCAAAACCACATCCACCCAGGGCCGCGGATGAATGTGCCAATCACAATCATCGCCACCCACAAACCGATAAATCCCGCCGAGAAAGTCCAGATCGCAAATCGCCGCTGCTTATAGGTGTAATAACCATTGCCGAGCGGATTGGCGTCGATATAGGGCACGGCCATTAAACCTATGATGATGAGCGTGGGCATAACTACGCCGGCCATCCAGGGGTCAAAATAGACCAGCATCTCCTGTAACCCCAGGAAGTACCACGGCGCCTTGGCGGGGTTCATCGTGACGTTGGGATTGGAAGGCTCTTCGAGAGGCGCATTCAGCGTCAACGACCACGCCATGAGCAGTACGGTGACCAGAATCGCCGCGACGAATTCGATGCGCATCAAGTAAGGCCAGGTGTGAACCTCGCGTTCCCATTTGGGCTGCCAAGGTTGCGTCTTGCGATGCGCGGACTTGGCCGCCGCCGGATCGGCCTCCAGTTTCTCGATGAGTTCATCATTGGCGCGCGCCTGACGGAAGGCGTACCAAACGTAAAACGGCACCAGAAACAGCAGCCCCACGATGGGCACGTTGTCTGGAGCCGAAGCAATTTCCCAAAGCTGATGCCAGTCGCCTAACATTTCGTTTCTCCGCTGCTCAGGACTTTAGGTTCCGTTCGCCTCATCAGACCATCCCGCTTGGCCGCATGATCACCGGCCGCGGCCCCTTCTCTTCCTTGATCTCGGACTCCAGCATCACCGGGGCCGGTCCGGAGATGCCGCCATCCTTGCGGACCCGCCAGAAATGCACGCCCATGAAAATCGAAGCAATCAGCGGTATAGCAATGCAGTGCCAGATGTACGCGCGAAGCAGTGCGTTGGCGTCCACGATAGAGCCGCCCAGCAGGGCAAAGCGCACGTCATTGTACGGCGTCATTCCCAAAAGCGAGCCGAAAGGGCCCTCATTGCCAAGCCCCGGAGTTGCGCGAGCCATGTTGGTTCCTACGGTAACCGCCCAGAAGCCGAGCTGATCATCGGGGAGCAGGTAGCCCGTGAAGGAGAGCAACATGGTCAGCACCATCAGCAGCACGCCCACGCACCAGTTGAACTCGCGAGGCCGTTTGTACGAGCCGGTGAGGAAGACCCGGAACATGTGCAGCCACACCGCGATGATCATCAAGTGCGCGGCCCAGCGGTGCATATTGCGCAGCAGCTTGCCGAAAGGAACGTCGTTCTCCAGGTACAAAATGTCGCGGAAGGCCTGCACTTTCGAAGGATGGTAGTAGAACATCAGCAGCACGCCGGTAAAGGTGAGTACGATGAAGAGGTAAAAGGTGATTCCCCCCATGCCCCACGTGTAGTTGTAGCGAACTGCGTCGCGATTGACCTTGGCCGGGTGCAGGTGAAGAAAGACGTTGCTGAGCACGCCCAGCGACCGGCTGCGAGGAGTCTCCTCGTGCTTGACGCGAAAGATGGAGCGATAGAGCTGGGTCTTTTCGGGATCCTTGAGGCCCTCGATCTCTTCCTTGCCCTTTTCCCGAACCAGCTTCTTTATGTCTTCGGCGTCTTCGCGAACCCGGTCGATCAGGCCCGCGCGCTTACCCCCATTACCGCCGTTTTCTTCCGCCATTACCCCCCCTGACTTTCCCCATTGCCAACGTCCTGGGGCGGGACGTGCTCTGCCGAATTAAACGTTTATGTACGCACCTGGATAGTCGTTGAAGTGATTGACGCCGGCATTTGGGTCATCGACGTAAAGCCGGCTGCTGTCAACCATGACCTTGCCCGTGGCATCGATCTCCACATGGGCGCGGTCCATGGGCCGCGGTGCTGGCCCCTCGAAATTGATCGCTTCCGAATCGTACCCGCTGCCATGGCACGGGCACTTGAATTTATTCTCACTGGGCTTCCATTCGGGCGTACAGCCCAAATGGGTGCAGCGGGCGAAGACAACGAAAAGCCGATCCGGCTCCTTGATCACCCAGACGCGATTCGTCATCAGAAATCGCTGATCGACGCCCAATCCAAAATCAGCAGGGTAGCCGATGGAGAAGACGGTGTTTGGCTCATAGAGCGCCCGCGGGAAGAAGAAGCGCAGGAACATCAGGAAATTAACGCCGAGGTAACCGCCGATGGCCGTCCAGATCACCCGCCGGCGCATGCGATCAGGCGGAGCTGATTCACCCGCCTTTGCGGCGCTGGCCTTGACCGGAGGTTTTGCCGGAACGGTAGGGGTTCCGGTGGTTTTAGCAGTTGAACTCGGAATCTCAGCAGATTTTGTTTCGGCGTGGTCCGCCATATTTGTAGTGCGTTGACCTCTTATCAGTAGGGCTTATGTAAATATAACAAATAAAACATTCTCTTATAAGCTCCAAGGTCTCCTCTGTCAAGCCGATTTGAGGTTTCCCTTGTCTCCTTCCAGGCCGCGCTAATACCACGTGCTGCCGCGATACGCTTCGTAGCGCTCCCCAAACTTCTCCGCGAGCACCTTGCGTTCTTTCGAATCATTACGAATCTGCAACGGAATCAGAATGGCCAGCACAAGCAACACATACCATTGGTGGACCGCTAACGCGATCCCGCCGATAGTCAAATCCACAAAGACGTACATCAGGTTCTGGAGGCGCGAGTACAGCCCATGCCCCACCAATTCCGTTGCCTTTGGAGTTACAGCGAACGACTTGCCTAGCTGCACCCGAGCCACCATCACGAGTGAGAAGGAAATAACGGCAAGCAGCACACCGGCGACCGTTGTCACATTCATTCCAGCTCTCGATAAACAGCGCTAAGGGGCATGGGCAACCTTGGGTGACCCGCCGCCCAAACCAGAGCGGACCAGCGACGCCAGCGCAGAAATGAAATCGGGCGCATCGCCCAGCGCGGGCATCATCTCGAACTTCTCCACCCCTGCGGCCAGGGCGTGCTCGCGCGCCTCGATATTGATCTCGTGCAGCGTCTCGATATGTTCGGTCACAAACGAGATGGGGATCACCAGCAACTGCTTCTTCCCTTCCCGAGGCAGGCGTTCGAGCGTCTGCGTAAGGGAAGGTTCGAGCCACTTCTGCCTGCCCACCCGGCTTTGATAGCAAAGCGTGTGGCCGTTGCGCCAGCCGCCGCGAGCCATCACGGCGCTCACCGTTTCCTCCACATGCCTCTGATAGGGATCGCCTCGCGCAATCAGGATCAGGGGCAAGCCGTGAGCGCTGAACACGAGATACGCCTTACTCGGATCATCGAAATGCGTAAGGGCCGTATTGATTCTTCCGACCAGCCCCTTAATATACTGAGGATGCAGATGAAATTCTTCGATCACCACCGGCTCGGGCGCTGCGGCTGCCGGACGATACACCCGCTTCCACTCCTTGAGGCTGCTCAGTGTGGTGGCGAAGGAGTACTGTGGGTAGAGCGGCAGCAGAACCAGTGCGTCGAGATCGGATGTACGCACGGCTTCCGCTGCTTCTTGGGTAAGCGGATGCCAGTAGCGCATGGCGATCGAGCAGCGCACATCGAAATCCGGCGCCAGGGCCTGCTCCAGCCTGCGCGCCTGGCGCTCCGTAAGCTGACGAATCGGCGAATGGCCGCCGATGGCATCATAGTGCTCGCGAACCACTCCCGCCCGGCGGCGGGAGATGTAGCGGGCCAGAGGCCGGCGTGCCAGAAACGCTCCAGGAAAATTAATGATGTCCGGATCGCAAAAGAGATTGTAGAGGAAAGGTTCCACAGCTTCGGAAGAGTCGGGGCCGCCAAGTTGGAAGAGAACCACCCCTAGCCTTTTTTTGCTCATCCGGCGCGTTACTGCTTGAGGGTTTGCTTGAGCCGCGCAACTTCCTGCTGCAGGCGCGCCACGCGGCGCGCGATGGTGAAGTGATAAACGAAAAAGATGGCCCAGACCGCGAGATAAGCGGCCATCAGGCTGTCGAGATCTTTCATTTCTTTGCCTCCGAAAAAGTTGCTGCCCCGCCCCGGCGATCTGATTCCCAGCGCAAGCGCTCGACTTCATAACGCAGAGCTTCCAAACGATAACGCTGCGGCAGCAGCAGCGCCGCAAGGGCCAAAGTCGCTCCCCAGCAGAGCAGCAAAACATCCAGCATGCGCGGATCGAGCGAACCGCCGGCCCCGATCACCGGCTGGGGATGCTGCGTGCGGAAAAACCAAATCGAAAAGTAGACCAGCGGAATATCGAAAGCTGCAAAGATGCCAAAGACCGCGGAGACCACGGCGCGACGCTCCGGTTCATCAATCAGCGAGCGCAGCAGGAGATAGCAGACGTACAGCACCCAGAGCACAAAAGTGGAAGTCAGGCGGGCGTCCCACGTCCACCAGATCCCCCACACCGGATGCGCCCAGATGGGACCGGTGACCAGCATGACGGTCACAAAAGGCACGCCGACCTCGGCAGCCGATACCGCCAGCCAATCCCACTTCGGCGCGCGGCTCCGCAGGTACGCAATGCTGGCCACGAAGGAGATGAAAAAGGCCACAAAAGCCGTCCAGCCAAAGGGCACATGGAAGTAGAAGATACGCTGGATCAGCCCCATGGTCCGCTCCGTGGGTGCCACGAAAAGCGCGCAATAACCCGCCACGGCCAGCAGCAGCGCAACACCCAGCGTCGCGAAAGCTTGCCTGCCTTGCTTTTTAACCTCAATCGGGTTGGCGACGGTTGCCATGGATTGCCGCTCACTCCTCCAGCAGATATTCGCCGAAAAGCCAGGTCACGGTCAGAAAGATAGTATCAAATGTGGCCAGCACTCCAATCCAAACCGTCGAAAGCGCGGGCGGATCCTCCAGCAGACCGGCGGTCGCTTCGGCGCTGGCGATCAGCGCCGGCGCCAGCAAAGGGAGCAACAACAGCGGGAGCAGCAATTCGCGCATTCGTGCTTGCGAAGAAATTGCCGCAAAGACCGTACCCACGATGCATAAACCGAGCGTGCCCAGGATCAGCACCGCACTAAGGCGCCCCACCACCGGCCAGAGCTTCAAATTATAAAGGACCGCGAAAACCGGCAACAGAATGACCTCGGCTACCGCCAGGAAGCAGAAATTGGCCAGAATCTTGGCCGTGACGATAGCCACCGGCTCGATCGGAGCCATGCGCAATGCCATCAGAGTTTCGTTGCTCTGTTCGCGGGTGAACGAAGGATGCAGCATCAGCGAGCCCGCAAATAATAGAGCCAGCCAGAGCAAGCCGGGACCGAACCGCCGCGATTCCACCGCGGTCGGATCGAAAGTGAAGCTGAAAAGCACGAGCACGATCAGGACGAAAACCAGCGTGGTGGCGACCAATTCCCGCGTCCGGAATTCGGTGCGCAGCTCTTTCGCCAGAAGGATGCCGATGGGCCGGGCCAGTGCCACTCAAGCCTCCTGATGCGCGGCCAGGGCGGCCGCAAGCATGGCCCGCGGGCTGCCGGAGGACGCGGAATCCTCCACGATCGATCCGGAGAGCAGGCGAACTGCCCTCGTAACGATCGCGTTTACTTCGCTCGCGCCGTGCGTGCTCATCATCACGGTGCAGCCCGTCGCCGCCACGCTCGCTAGCGCCGCGCCAAGCCACTGATGGCCGGCACGGTCGAGCCCCGTCGAGGGCTCATCCAGCAGCAGCAGCTTTGGCGCCGCAATGAGCGCCCGAGCGATGGTCAGGCGCTGGCGCATCCCGCGCGAAAAATTGCGCACCAGATCGTTGCCCCGTGAAGCCAGGCCCGCGGGGTCGAGCGCCGCGCGGGCGCACTCCTCGGCGGAATCTAAACCGTACAGCCGCGCAAAAAGCACCAGGTTCTCCTCGGCCGTGAGCTCGTCATACAGCAGCGTGCTATGCGAAACGAACCCGATGTAGCGCTTGATGGCCAACGAATTCTCTCCGGCGCCATTTGCACCCACGTTCGAAAACTGTACGCGCCCGGCGCTGGGCCGGATCAGGAGAGCGGCCGCCTTCAGCAGCGTTGTTTTGCCCGAGCCGTTATGGCCAATAAGCGCAACACATTCGCCGGGCGCGATGGAAAGCGAGATGTCGCGGGCCGCAAATCGTGCGCCGTAGCGTTTGTCGAATTGCACAAACTCCACTCCCAGTCCGCTGGGCGAGCGACCTCCTAAACCAGTTTGCACGGGATGGCTAACCTCGAACGAGTTCGCGCAGGATTTGCTCGGTGCGGGAGCGTTCCCCGGCGTACTCCTCTTCGGAAATAGTGCCTGCCTGGCGGCGGAGTTCGAGGCGGAAGAGCCGGTCTTTGAGGCCGTCAAGGCTATCCTGGACGTCGCGCTCAATCCCCGGCAAATCGGCGGCCGGCGCGGAGGCTACCGCAGCCGGCTTGTATGAAGAAGATGTGGGTGAGGATACCAACGTTGCCGCAGCCGGTTGTGTGGGAGTGGAGGGAACCGCTTTACGCTTTCGCGGACCTGCGGACGTTGCAGAAGGTACAGGCAGATCGCCTGCGCCTGCGGCCTGGGGCGCCAAAGCGCCGGGTGTGCGCCACAGGATGAGCACGCCCAGCGCGAAGAGCGCCGCGAAGCCCCCGATGATGATCCAGCGCAAGCTATCGAGCCGATTGGGCAACGCTTGCACGGTGGCCGCGCCGGCGCGGCTATTCACCTCGGGATCCTGGTCGCTTCCCTGCTGGTCTCCCTCCGACGAAGCCGACGGCGGCGGAGCCGTCCCGGATATGGATATATCGAAAGGAAGTCCCGCGGGCACGGAATCGCGCGTATAGAGATTGAACCCTTGTTCGTTGCCGGCGGACGTGAACCCCGGGCTGCTCAACTGCACCGTGGGCGCCGCGACCAGCATCACTCGGCTCACGGCATAGGGAGACGTCAAGCGCACATCGGCGTGATTCGAGGGATACGGAACCTGATAAGACAGACGCACGCCGTTTTCGCCCGGCTGGAACGCATACGCGATGGCGTAATGGCCTTTGCCGCGGTCCATCGTGCCCTGAACGACGGGCATGCGCGACGGCCCCCACGTGGAGACCTGAGAAACCTGAGCACCTTCGGGAATTTGGAATTCGAAATCGCCCTTCGCGCTGAAATACGCCTTCGGCGGTTGCGACTGATTTTGCAGCGCATACTCCTCGCCCACAAGCAACATGGAGCCATTGGGCTGAAACACGATGACGCGCGAGCCCATATTCATGATCTTGGGATCGGTGGAAGGCTCGAAAACCGTCACGTCCACCGTATTGCGCCCCGGCGTCAGCGGCTGGTGGAACATCACGCCGTGATAGACAGCTCGAATCAGCATGGGCTGCTGGCCAATCGCGGGATTATCGAATTTATAGTTGCCCTTCGCGTCCGACTTCGTGTTCGCGACGGGCTCCATCCCGCCCTGCAGCTGGATCAGGATCACATCCACACCGGCGGCCAGGCTGCCATCGGTGCCGTTGTGCACCACACCCGTCACCGTGCCCGCCGCCGCGCCATTTGCGAAGATCAGCAGGAAGACCAGCAGCAGGCCAAAGCACGCAACGATTCTCAGTAGCGGACGAGGCATACTCAATTTCCACCGGCCTTGGACCCGGCCGGCACAGCTTTGCCCCGCGCCACCGCGCCCGGACGAGGCAAGGCCGCTGGATTCTCGGTGACAATATCGATTTCCGCCAGCACGGCTGCGGCTTCGCCTTCGAGAGTCTGCTTCATCTGCTCGAAATCTTCCTCGGCGAATTTGCCGGTGCGATATTCGAACTTCAGGTCGCGCAAGTTATCGTAAATGATGTCGCGGCGCTCCATTAGCTGGTCGAGATGCGAACGATGAGGAGCAGAGTCCGCAAGATCCGGCTGGATGAAGAAAACAAAAATCAGTGTCGCAGCAGTGAGCGCCACACACGCAATCACTGCGAGTGTGTCCATTGCGACTGCGATTGCCAAGGGATTCGACGTCTCAATCATCTTGTTGCGTGTCGCGCTCGATCCGCCGGCGCATGTGGTCCGGTATGGCCACGGGAATAGCCGGTCCGGAGGATGGCGCAAGCGTAACGCGATGCCGCCATTGCCTGATAACCATTATGATCAATCCCAGTCCGATGGCAAAAGCGACCCCTGGAAAGGTCCAGGCGAACCAGTTCAGGCCGTGCGCGGGCGGCGACGCGAGCACTGCCTCGCCGTATTCCTTCACGAAGGTTTGCAGGATAGCGCTGTTCGATTCTCCTTGCGACATCCGCTGGTCAACTTCTTTGAGCTTTGCTTTCGCCACTTCGCAGGGACCGGAAAATGCCGCGCCCGGATGGCTGCACGTGCCGGCCGTATCCCCGCAACCGCAGGTGCACATGATCTGTTTGCCTAGTTCGCGGGCGGCATCCGATACCGGGCCCGGAGTCGCCGGAGGCATTGCCTGCGAAGCACCCTGAGGAACCTGCGCACGCAGAGATGCCGCGCCGAAAGTTGCAGCGGCGGAAAAGAAAAGCGCGAGGGTCACTGCGCGGAACTTAATCATGGCCGTAAATACCCCGTCCTCATAATCCCCGTCACAATCTTCGATCGGTGCGCCGAATCGGAGCCGTCGCGGGGGCCATTCCCGGAACCGCTGGCGATGGCTCTGTCACGGTCCGCAACGCCAGCATTGGCTGGCGGTTGGGCACCAGCGCCAGCAATGTGCCAAGCACGACAACGGCGCCGCCCAGCCAAATCCATTTCACCAGCGGATTCAAATAGGCGTGAATCACCGGCTGCTGCGTCTCTGGACTGCGCCCGGCATATACCACGTAGAGGTCTTCTTTCAGCGTCGAGTAGATGGCCACCATGGTTCCCGATTCCTGATTCGAGGAATAAAAGCGCTTCTCGGGATACAGCATGATGATCTGCTTGCCCCTGCGGTCGACGGCGATGGTGGCGCGCTCGGAATTGTAATTGCCCAATGGCTGGCTATCGAAGGTCTGATGCGTCAGGCGATAAGGACCGATCTGCATCTGCGCGCCGATCGGCATATCCATCTGCTTATCCTGATTGAAAGCCGTGCCGGAGATGCCGATAAAGATCAGCACGATGCCGAAATGGACCACGTAACCGCCGTAACGGCGGGTGTTGCGCATGGTCAATTGGGCCACACCTGAAATCAGGTTCGTGTTGGCGCGCGAGGCGATCACCCGCGCTCCGCGATAAAACTCCAGCAGAATCGTCAGCGTCACGAAGACCGACAGGATCAGGCAGACCACGACATAAAAATCGCGCAGCCCCAGCGCCAAGCCCACGCCGCCGGCCACGACACCCGCCAGCAGCGGACCGCCAAAGTTTTTCCGCAGGCTGGCCATGGAAGTCTTCCGCCAGGCTAGCAACGGCCCTACGCCGGTAAGAAAAAGCAAAAACATGGCGATTGGCAGGTTGATCTTGTTGAAGAAGGGCGCGCCCACGCTAATCTTTGTGCCCCGCACCCACTCCGAAAGTACCGGGAATAGAGTCCCCGAGATCACGGCCACGCATGCAACCAGCAAAATCAGATTATTGAATAAAAAGCTCGATTCGCGGGACACCAGCGAATCGAGGGTATTGTCGCTGCGCAGGTAATCGCGATTCTTCCAATACGCGGCGAAACACACCACCAGCACCAGCCCGATAAAACTAGTAAACCAGGGCCCGATGTTCGACTGTGCGAAGGCGTGCACCGAACTGACGATTCCGCTGCGCGTCAGGAACGTGCCGAAAATAGTAAGCATAAACGTGATGAACACCAGCCACACGTTCCACACGCGCATCATGCCGCGCTTTTCCTGCATCATCACCGAATGCAAAAACGCCGTGCCCGTCAGCCAGGGCATCAGCGATGCATTTTCGACCGGGTCCCACATCCAGTATCCGCCCCAGCCAAGCACGGCATAGGCCCAGTGCGCGCCGAGCAGAATACCCGCACCCTGGAACCCCCAGGCGATCATCGTCCAACGGCGCGTGAGGTGAATCCATTTCTCGCCCGGATACCGGCCCAGTAGCGCCGCGAGAGCAAACGCAAAGGGAATGGCAAAACCGGTGTAGCCGGAGTAGATGATCGGTGGATGTATTGCCATCTCCGGATATTGCAGCAGCGGATTCAGGCCATTGCCATCGCCGCGCATGACCCACTGCAGGGCCCCGCTCGGCGCCGCGGAGCCCAAAATGTGAAACGGGCTGGCCAGGAAATTATTGAACGTGAGGAAGAAAAGCTGCACGCCGGCCAAAACCACTCCGACGTAAGGCATCAGCTCCGGATGTTTGCCCCGGTACGCGAATAAAACCGAAAAAACGTAAACCGAAAGCAGGAAACTCCATAGCAGCAGCGAGCCTTCCTGCCCTGCCCAGATGGCCGTGAGCTTGAACAGGTGTGACAGTGTGCGATTGCTATGCTCCACGACGTAGGCCATGGAGAAATTGTCGGTTTGGAAGAGGTAAGCGAGGCTGGCGAAGCCCAGCCAGATGAGCACGCATGCCGCCATGCCGGCGTTGCGCGCGCTTTTAATCAGCAACGGTCGCCGGGTGACGATGGCGGCGATGCCCCCGCCAAAGGCATAAACTCCGCACAGGAATGCCAGAAGCAGGGCAAACGATCCAAACAGGTCCAACGACTTTCCCCCTATGGTACTCCGGTGAAAGTCACCTACTTTCGCCGGTCAAGCAAATCAGCTCTTGCGGTCTGAGCTCGGAGCGGGTTGGGACGACTCGTTGCCGCCGGGCGCCGCTTCATACTTCGACGCGCACTTGGCCTGCAATTGCTCGGCGACAAAGCGCCCGTCGGGCATGGCGTGTCCCTCGACCAGGCATTGCGCGCCATCTTTAAAGGTATCCGGCAGCGGATCGGCCCCTACGTAGCTGACGGGCAGCGTCTTGCCTTCTTCCTTAAGGACGAAATCCACGCGGCCAGGCAAGTGCTGGATCGATCCAGCAGCCACGTCGCCGCCCACACGGATGCGCTGATGCAAAGCTGATCCACTGAGCGTGGAAAGTTCGGCAACGGTGTGGTAGTAGGTCTGACTTTGCGAGGCGCCCATCCAAGCCAAAGTCGTCAACGAAACCAAAATGATCCCGATGCCAATCCCAAATTTCGTTTTGGCTTTCACCCGGCCTCCATACTTTCCCTTTAACCGGTGATATTACCACAATATCGGCGCCTGCCGAAGGGGCTCGCTCTCCGCGACAACTTTGGGCACGCTGCCCGTGATGTGAAACCGGTCCGGGCTACGCTGCAGGCGACTGCACCTCCCGGAGCCGCCGCTCCAGAAAGCGCCGCTCGCTGTCGTTGGTGACCAGCGCGAGCGCCCGCTGGTAACTTTTCGCCGCTTCGTCCGATGACCCGGCGCGGCGTAGGAGATCCGCCCGTGCGGCATGAAATAGATGATAGTTGTCTAGCTCGTTGGTTGCCGCCAGGGCGTCGATCAGGGCGAGCCCTGCCGCGGGGCCATCCGCCATGGCCACGGCCACAGCGCGATTCAGCGAAACGATGGGCAAGGGCTTCAGGCGCGCCAGCACATCATAGAGTCCCACGATCTGCCGCCAGTCCGTCTCCTCCGCGCGTGCCGCTCGGCAATGAATCGCGGCGATGGCCGCCTCGATGGCAAAGGAGCCCGCGCCGCCGCGAAGGGCCTTCTCCACCATCGGGAGCGCCTCGGCAATCTTCTTCTGATCCCAACGGTTGTGGTCTTGTTCCGCGAGAACCACAAGGTTGCCGTCACCGTCGGAGCGGGCATCCCTCCGCGAATCATGGAGCAGCATGAGAGCGAGCAGCCCGATCGCCTCACCCGGCGGATCAGCCGCCATTAATTCCACCAGGAGGCGCCCCAGGCGAATGGCTTCGGTGCACAGATCCGCCCTGACCAGGCGCTTTCCCCGGGTAGCCGTATAGCCTTCATTGAAAATCAAATAGATTACCGCGAGCACCGCATCGATCCGCGCAGGCAATTCCCTTTTTTCCGGCACGGCATAGGGGATTCCCGCGTCGCGAATCTTCCGCTTCGCTCGAACCAAACGCTGGGCCATCGTCGCGCCGGGCATGAGGAAGGCCCGGGCGATCTCGTCTGTATCCAGACCGCAGAGTGTGCGCAGCGTCAGGGCAACTTGCGTTTCGGTAGCCAGCGCCGGATGGCAGCAGGTGAAAATAAGACGAAGACGATCATCCGGGATCTCGTCTGCGTCATAATCGGGATGGACGGCGGTCGGGCTGAAACCGGAGGTAACGTACGACTCCAGCTTTTCCTCGAAGTTCGTCCGCCGGCGGATGTGGTCGATGGCCTTGTTGCGCGCCGTCCTGATCAGCCAGGCGCGGGGAGATTCCGGGACGCCGGAGGCCGGCCACTGATCCACGGCGGCGGTAAAGGCTTCCTGCGCACACTCTTCGGCCAGGTCGAAGTCGCCAATGAGCCCGATGAGCGTGGCTACGATACGCCCCCAATCGGTGCTATAGACTGCCTCAACCGTCGCGCCTGCATCCAAAGGCATGCCTGATCATAAAATTTTATGGCACAGCTGTCGATTTGGAGCGTCTCTATTCGTCTTACTATAGGCAGGCACATAGGGAGGGACGCGGATGAAATACACGATGCTGATCTATCTCGATGAGTCTGTCCTGAGCGATGCGGAGCGGGAGCAATGCTACCGGGAGTCCGCCCAGTTTGCGCAGGAACTGAGCTCCGGCGGGCGCTATCTGTCTGCCGTGCCGCTTCATCCCACCGCCACGGCAACCAGCGTCCGGGTTCGCGAGGATAAGCGCATGGTGACGGACGGCCCGTTCGCCGAGACGCGCGAGCAACTGGGCGGATTCTTCCTCGTCGAGGCCAGGGACCTGGATGAGGCCATCGACATCGCCGCGCGAATTCCCGCCGGCCGCTGGGGAACGGTGGAGATCCGGCCAGTCGTCGAGGTTGCCGGTCTCCCCGCAAAATAGACGCGGAGAATGTCGATTTCGGCCAATCCCGTTCGACTTACTGACAGAGCAGGCCAAGCGGATCGAAATGGCCCCTCTGAGCCAAAAGCAAAAGGAGACACAGAATGCGAGTGATGGTTATCGTCAAGGCCAATAAGGAATCAGAGGCGGGCATTCTTCCCAGCCCCGAACTTCTCGCCAAGATGGGCAAGTACAACGAAGAACTGCACAAGGCCGGCGTCCTGCTGGCCATGGACGGGCTGCAGTCCAGCGCGAAGGGCAAGCGCGTGAAATTCGGGGACGGGAAACGAATTGTCTCCGATGGCCCTTTCGCCGAGACCAAGGAACTGATCGGCGGCTTTTGGCTTTGGAAAGTGAAGTCCATGGACGAGGCGGTCGAATGGCTCAAGAGGGCTCCGTTCGATGGAGGAACCGAAGTCGAGATTCGTCAAGTTTTCGAGTTGGAAGACTTCCCTTCCGGCGTGGAGATCGATCGCGAACGCGAATTGGTGAAGGAACTTTCATACAAGACGCGCTAGCGGGCCATGGAGCGTATTCATCAGTCGATTTAGAAAGACAAAAATCAAAGGAGAAAAGAATATGTCTACTAAGCCTACATATGAACAAGCACAGCTTCACCTGCAGGTATACGATCAGCGACGCGAGGCTAAGCTCCGCCAGGCACGCGAATGGTTCTTCAAGAACTACTTCGCCGAAACCTTCGATGACTCTGCGCGCATCGCGGCGCCCGGCACGGAAAATGGCGCGCTCGTAATGATGGTATTCGGTTATTGGGAGCAGGCTTGCGCGCTCCTCAACTACGGACTGCTTCACGAAGACCTCTTCTTCGAGACCAGCGGCGAGTTTTTTGGAGTCTGGGAGCGCGTCAAGGGGATCATTGGGGAGGGGCGCAAGCGGTTCTCAAATCCGCTCTTCCTCACACAAGTAGAAAAAGCAGCGGAGCGCTTTGAAGCGTGGAGCGAGAGCCGCACTCCCGGCCATATCGCGGCTATGCGGCAGATGATGCAGCAGATGCAGAATCAACGCTCGACAACAGCAAAAGCCTGAGTGCGCTTGTAGCCTTCAGGGCGTCACCAAAAGGCGGCGGAATCTGCGAATAGCGGATTCCGCCGTCCTCGTTTGAACGCAAAAGCCTCTTCGGAAGCCTTTTTGCGACGCTAAACAGTCTTTGGGCTTTTCAGAGGCTGGGCCGCGGGAACGAATCTACTTCTGCAGGACACGCCGGAGGCAGAGTTTCAGTTCGGGGCTGATCTCCGTAATTTCCATTCCCGCCATAACCAGGAACTTGCAACTCAGCATCTCTCGTGGCTTGTCGTCGTCTGGCAGCTTGGCCATGACTCGGCAATATTGGCAATCCTGGTTCCAGCAGAACCGGCCGTAAGGAATGGTCTCCGGGCTCAGGAACTGGAAGCAGCGCAGAAGTGAGTTCTTCTCGGGGACTTCGACCGTCTTCTTCAATAGCTTGATTTTGACAAGCCGCTCGTAGGGACGGAAGGGGTCCGTTATTTGAATTTCGGTGTCCTCGCGTGTCGGAATCATGACAACTCATAAATTAGAATAAATAACGTAACCCGACAACGTTAAGGAATGCGGAAGGTGGCCAATCTGCTACGTGCTTAGTGAGGGGCGTAACCCTCGAAAATCGCCGCGGCAATTCGTGTCTTTTTGCACGGTGCAGCCGGCAGCACACCCACAGAAGTGCTAAAATCAGTGTCCCTGCCCCCCCCCCGTCCTCGAGGAGAGTGCATGAAAGAAAAACCCAAGGCCATCCGGCCCGGTGTCGTGGAAAAGATTATCAAGCCTCTGAATCCAAAGGATCCGGAGAAAGCCCAGATCGTTATCGAAGGCGCTGATCATCTTTACAAGGAGATTCGCATCGAAAACGCATTAGAGGACGGCCAGGGCAATAAAGTGAAACTGAAAGAGCACGCCCAGGTTGATGTCGTTGTCGAAGCGAATCCAGAAGCGACTGTCCCCGACGAGGCTCGCTAAGCCGCCAACGACTCTGCCCGTACTTCAATCCGCATTCGGTCGCCGTCTGAGCCGAAGTGCGTAGCCCGAATTGGCATGCGCATTGAAGATCGGAAGGTCGCGGCTTCAGCCGCTGACGGCGTTGGCCATCTGGCCCATGCGTCGAAATTTCGCGTACCGCAGCTGCAGCAATTCGGGGACGGATTTCGAGGAAAGATCGTCCAGCGCTCGCAGAAGAACAGGCTCGAGTAGCTGCGCAGCGGCCTCGTGGTCGGAGTGCGCCCCTCCCTCCGGCTCGGGAACGATCTCATCGATGACGCCCATGTCACTCAGGTCTTTCGCGGTAATGCGCAAAGATTCCGCCGCAAGCTCAGCTTTTGCGGCATCTCGCCACAAAATCGAAGCGCAACCCTCCGGGGAAATAACCGAGTAAACGGAATTCTCCAGCATGCTCACGTGATCTCCGACCGCGATCGCCAGAGCGCCGCCGGAACCGCCTTCGCCGGTGATTGTCACGATAATCGGCACGGGGAGGCGAGCCATGGTTTGCAGGTTTCGAGCAATGGCTTCGGCTTGGCCGCGCTCCTCGGCGTCCAGCCCCGGATAAGCCCCCGGCGTATCCACAAACGTGAAAATCGGGCGGCCGAATTTTGCCGCCAATTTCATCAGGCGCAGCGCCTTGCGGTACCCCTCAGGTTTGGCCTGGCCGAAATTGCGGGCCACGCGCTGCTTGGTGTCGCGGCCTTTCTGATGACCCACGATCAGCACCGGCCGGCCGTGAAAACGCGCGAAGCCCGCAACAATCGCGGGATCGTCGCCAAACGCGCGGTCCCCGTGAAGTTCGGAAAAATCGGTGAACAGTAGGCGGACGAAATCCAGGGTGTACGGACGCTGCGGGTGCCGCGCCAGTTGCGTGCGCTGCCAGGCGCCTAGATGCGTGTAGAATTCGCGGCGAAGCTCGGAAACCTGCTCGCGAATTTTCTCGAGCTCCGAGGCCGAGGAAACCCCCGAGGACAGGCGCTGCAAGTCCTCTACTTCGCGTTCGAGTTGCTCGAGTTCACGCCGGCGCTCGCGGTTAGCCATTTCAATTCACCACTTCTACGGAATTGGGCCCGCACATATCGCGCAGACGCCCCACCAGCTCATCGTTGATGCGCACTCGCTGGTTCGACGCAAGCGTGGCTGTGGAGCCGTCTTGATCCAGCAGATCGAAGGCGATCTGGCTCGGCCCGGGCGAACTGGCGATGACCGTCTTGATCTGATCGAGCGTATATTCGTCCATGGAGCTGAGATCAATTCGCACGCGCACGCGCGCCGCGGTTTCCGGAGCGCCTGCGATCCGGTCGAGCGGCTGCGCTTCCTGGATGGCCACGCGCGTTCCCGCGTCTTCCACGTTCACTCGCCCGCGCAAAAGTAGCGGCGCTCCCGATTTCAACACGGTCTCCAGGCGCGCGAAGGCTTCCGGAAACACCAGCGCCTCGAGCTCCCCCGTCATGTCCTGCAGATTGCAGATGGCCCAGCGATCTCCCTTGCGCGAACGCATCGGGCGCAGCGAAGACACCAGCGCACCGATCACCACTTCTTCGGCGTTGCGCCGGCCCTCCATCGCCGCCAGTTCCACCGCTTTCAGCTCCTTCAGCCGCCCGGAGTATTTATCCAGCGGATGCCCGGAAATATAAAAGCCCAGTGTGGAGAATTCGTTTGCAAGCAGTTCGTGCTCCGGCCACTCGTCCACTTCAGGCAGCGCGGGTTCGGGTGGCTCGTGGGACGCAGCGCCCCCCATAAAAAGTCCGTGCTGTCCGCTGGCATGTTGTCGCTGCAGTTGCTGTCCGCGCTCCATGGCCCGATCGATCACCTGATAGAGCTGCGCCCGGCGCGCTCCAAACGAATCCAAAGCTCCGGCTTTGACCAGGCTTTCCAGCACCCGGCGGTTCAAAAGGCGTGGGTCCACCTGATCGCAAAGCTGAAAAATGGAACTGAATCCGCGCAGCTTTTCCCGTGCTTCCAGAATGCCGCGTACCGTATTCTCTCCCACGTTCTTGATGGCGCTGATTCCAAACCGAATCTGTTCGCCCGCGGGCGTGAAGTCCAGATCGCTGGTATTCACATCCGGCGGTAGCACGGTGATGCCCATGCCCTTGGCCTCGTGGATATATTTAACCACTTTTTCGGTGTTGCCGGTTTCCGAGGTCAGCAGCGCAGCCACGAACTCCACCGCGTAGTGCGTCTTGAGCCAGGCGGTCTGATAGGCCAGCAGCGCGTAGGCGCAGGAGTGCGATTTATTGAATCCGTATCCGGCAAATTCGGCCATCAGATCGAAAATCCGCTCGGCTTTTTTCGGCGGAACTTTGTGCACGGCGCAGCCGGTGAGGAATTTTTCGCGCTGCGCGGCCATTTCGTCGCGATTTTTCTTGCCCATGGCGCGGCGCAGGATATCGGCTTCACCCAGCGAAAAGCCGGCGAGCCGATTGGCGATCTGCATCACCTGCTCCTGATACAGAATCACCCCGTACGTCTCCTCCAGAATCTCGCGCAATTCCGGCAGGTCGTAGGTGACTTTCTTCTTGCCGTGTTTGCGGTTGATGAAATCGTCGATCATCCCGCCTTGGATCGGTCCGGGGCGGTAGAGCGCGTTCAGCGCCGTCAGATCTTCCAGGCGTGTGGGCTGATACCTCCGGAGAATATCGCGCATCCCGTGCGACTCGAATTGGAAAATGGCCGTCGTATCGCCGCGAGAGAAAAGCTCGTAGGTCGGCGCGTCGTCGAGCGGCAGAGTTTCGAGATCGATGGACGCACCGCGGTTGGCAGCGATGAGCTTCACCGTGTCGGAGAGGACCGTGAGCGTGGTCAGGCCGAGGAAATCCATCTTCAGCAAGCCCAGCCGCTCGAGTCCCTTCATGTCGTACTGCGTGGTGATTTCATCGCGGTTCGTCTTGTACAGAGGCAGGATGTCCGTGAGCGGCTGCGGAGAGATTACCACGCCGGCGGCGTGCGTGGAGGCGTGGCGCGCCACTCCTTCGAGGCGCTTGGCGACTTCCAGGAGTTCCTTGAAACGCTCGTCGCCGTCGATCGCGGCTCGCAGCTGGCCGGATTGCTTGAGCGCGTCTTCGAGCGAGATGTTGATCTGGTTGGGAACGAGCTTGGCCAGGCGGTCGACGTCTCCGTAGGGCAGATCCATGGCTCGGCCGACGTCTTTCAACGCCGCTTTTGCCGCCATGGTTCCAAAGGTGATGATCTGCGCAACGTTCGTCCGGCCGTACTTGCTGGTCACGTATTCGATCACTTCCCCGCGGCGGCGCATGCAGAAATCGATATCGATATCGGGCATGGATACGCGCTCGGGATTCAGGAAGCGCTCGAAGAGCAGGTCGTATTGCAGCGGATCCACATCCGTGATTTTCATGGCGTAGCTGGCCAAGCTGCCCGCGGCCGATCCTCGTCCCGGGCCTACCGGAATTCCCTGCGCTCGCGCATAACGCATGAAGTCCCAGACGATCAGGAAGTAGCCGGCGTAGCGCATCTTCACGATCATCTTGATTTCATCCGAGAGCCGCTGTTCGTATTCCGTGAGCGGACGCCTCAGGCGGCCCTGCTTCGAAAGCGCATCGAGAAAAGGTACCCGCTCGGCGAATCCGTCGCGCACGACGCGCTCGAAATAGCTATCCAGCGTAAATCCCGGGGGCACCTGGAACTCCGGAAACGAATTTCGCACCGGCTCGATGCGCACGTTGCAGCGCTCGGCAATGCCCACCGTTCGCTCGAGCGCGTCGGGCAGCTCCTTGAAAACCTGAGCCATCTCCGCCGCCGTCTTGAAATAAAACTGATCGGTGGCAAAGCGCATATGCGACGGATCGGAAACGGTTTTGCCCGTCTGAATGCACAGCAAAACTTCCTGCGCGCGGGAATCGGCGCGCGTCAAGTAGTGGCAGTCGTTCGTCGCCACCAGCGGGATACCGCTCTCCCGCGACAGCCGCACCAGTTCTCGATTGACGGGACCATCGATCTCCAGGCCCTGGTCCTGAACCTCCAGGAAGAAGTTGTTTTTTCCGAAGATGTCTCGGAGTCGATACGCGGCGTCGCGAGCATCGTCATACCGGCCATCCACCAGAGGCTCCGCCACCGCGCCGCTCAGGCACGCCGAAAGCGCGATTAGACCCTGGCTGTGCTTCGCCAGCAGGTCATAGTCAATGCGTGGTTTGTAGTAGAAGCCTTCGAGAAAACCGGCGGACACCAGTCGGATCAGGTTGCGGTAGCCTTCGGAATTTTCGCACAACAAGACGAGATGGTTGGTGCCGCGCTGGGCCACATCGGAAGCTTGTCCGGCAGCCATTCCTCGCGTCCCGCCATTCGTCTTTTCCGCGCCGCGATCATGACGGCTGGTTCGGGCCACGTAAACTTCGCAGCCGATGATCGGCTTTACGCCGCGCGTGACGGCTTTGTGATGAAACTGCTCGGCGGCAAAGAGATTCCCGTGATCGGTGACAGCCACCGCGGGCATACCCTGGCGGGCGGCTTCGTCCACCAGTTCGGTGATATCGCATGCGCCGTCGAGAAGACTGTAATCGGTATGCAGGTGTAGATGGACAAAACGCGGGATCGCCATCGGTGCTTCATTCTAGTCTGTGCGCGCCTGAATTTCCAGATAAGTCGCGCACGTTTTCAACAAGCCGCGTTCTCCGTGTCGGAAGCGGCCTACCGTTTGCGAGCGGCACTCTCCTTGCGCGCTGGAGCTGCCTTTGCGCCCTTGGCCGGAGTTGGCGTTGTCGCTTGATTGCCTTGTCGAGCGGCTTGCAGGCGCGCGCGCGTATCGTTCGCGGCCTTTTCGTTTCTAGCCGGTGGTTGCATAGGCTTTCCCGGCGGCGCCGCGGCAACTGCGTTCTCTTTGCCGCCTTCTTTTTTCTTGGGCTTCTCGCCCAGCTTCTTTCGCTCTTTTTCGTCGATCTTTTTCTTGGGCGGTTCTTTGATGCCGGAAAGTTTGCGCAGCAGCTTGAGACGCAGTTCCGGATTTCTGGCCTTGCCCAGTAGCTGTGCCAGGAATAAATCCTCGATAGCCTTGTCGAATTTCGGCCCGTGCGGCATGCCGATGCTTTCGAGTTCCAGCACGGCAGCCGGCAAAGCTTGCCGCAACGGTCGCCACTTGGTTAGGTACGTACGAATTTTGGCCACGGCCTTGGAGTTTGAGGATTCGGCCAGGATAAAAACGAGCAACTCCGCGGGCGCCTTTTCCAAAAAAGCATACGCATCGGTGGGAGCTGCCGTTTTTCGTCCGGCCAGTGCGGCCGCCACTTTCTGCGCGCGATCCTCGATACCCACCACCGCTTCAATCTCGTCCGCTCGATACTCCAGCCGGTGCAGTGCGCTGGACGCTTCCCTGTCTTTGAGCTTCCCTAGCGCGGCGTAGGTGATCGCCGAGGCGAGGCGCGGTCGAATGCCCGCGGCAGCGAGATCGTCACGCGCCTTCAGAATACGAGCGAGCATTTCATAATGCGGATGCCGTTTGGCTAGTTGCGGAGAGATCGACTCAAGCAGGCCGCGCGCCTCCCACAGCTTGAGAATCGCAACCGGCTTGTCCTCCCGCGCCAACTGTCGCAGTTCGCTGCCCGCATCGCCTGGGGCTATGCTCTCCTGCAAACCTCTTTCCAGTGCCAGCGCGAACCACTCTTCCGTCCGCGATTCCAGCTTGAAATCCATTCGCGCGGCATAACGAATGGCGCGAAGCAGGCGCACCGGCTGATTGGTGAAGCTGTGGATCGAAAGCGCGCGCACCTCGCGGCTCTCCAGATCGGCAAGCCCATTGGTGGGGTCCAGTAGTAACCCGCGCGACGCCGTATTTAGCGAAATGGCCACGGCATTCAGGGAAAAGTCCCGGCGGTGCAAATCCGCGGTAATCGTGGACCAGCGCGCCTCGGGACGGACGCCGGGCCGCGCGTAGACTTCCTCGCGTGCCGCCGCGATGCTGCCGTCCACGTCTCCCGAAAATATCATTTCGATGTACCGGAGTTTTTCGTCTTCCGTGACCGCACGCGCGCCTCCCTTCTCCAGTTCGCGCGCCAGCCGCGTGGCGTTTCCTTCCACCGTAAAATCCAGGTCCCGGATGGGCATTCCGGAAATCAAGTCGCGAACCGCGCCGCCCGTGAGATACACATTCGTGGAGCTCTCGGCGGCTAGCTCTTGCACGCGCAACAATACGGCCCGCTGCTCGGCGGACAAGCGGCTCTCCAGCATGTACATGTAGTCAGGCATAATCAGTCATTCTCTTCCCCCAGCAGAAGTCACCTCTTCACCGCGAATCTCTTAAGCGCGCGGATGATGCGCTTTGTAAATCTGTTTCAGGCGCTCTTCCACCACGTGCGTGTAGATCTGTGTTGTCGAAATATCGGCGTGGCCCAACATCAACTGCACCGAGCGCAGGTCCGCGCCGCGTTCAAGCAGGTGCGTGGCAAAGCTATGCCGCAGCTTATGGGGCGAGAGGCGTGCCCTTATACCGGCACGCCGGCCGTGCTCGCTCAAAAGCCGCCAAATACTGATGCGGCTGATGCGATTCCCGCTGCGGTTGACGAATAGATAGGGACTTGGCGCCTTCTTCGCCGAATCGTGCCCCCCTTGGAGTTGCGGCCGCGATTTCTCCAGATACTCCTGCACCGCCGCAAGCGCCTTCCGCCCGACCGGTACCAACCGCTCCTTATCACCCTTTCCCACGCAGCGCAAGCAGCCCATGCGTCTCTCTACGTCGGAAACCTTGAGGTCGGCCAGTTCGGAAACGCGCAGCCCGGTCGAATAAAGTAGTTCGATGATCGCTCGATCGCGCAATCCGTTACGCGTGGATGGGTCCGGCTGGCTCAGCAGGCGATCCACCTCTTCCATGCGCAGGTACGTCGGCAGCGATTTCCGCACCTTGGGCGACTCCAGATTCAGCGTGGGATCGCTGGTGAGTACCTCCTCGGATAGCGCGAAGCGGAAAAGATTGCGCACCGACACCAGATGGCGCGCCACGCTCCGGCTGTCGAGTCCCTGCCGGTAGAGCTCGCTCAGAAAATCAACCACGCGATCCCGCGTCAACTCTTCAACTGCCAGGCCCCGTTTCTCCGCAAAGGCCGCGAACTTACGCAAATCGCGCTTGTAGGCCGCCACGGTGTTAGCGGCCAGGCCTTTCTCGACTTTCGTGTAAGTCAGGAAGGCGCTGATCAGGGCTTCCATCTGCATCTTCATGATCCTTCGCTCAAGCTCCCGATATTCGCGGGCTCCGCATGCGCGGCAATTCCATAAATCTCCGACAGTTCGGCACAACGCAAGACCCACGCCAGCCCCAGATACAGGGCCGTCGCACCCACCAGCAATGCGCCGAAGATCGCCAGCCTCGGCAGGAACTGCTCGTAACTGTCGAAGTGCGACTTGTGTATGCCCACCCAGCACAACATACCCATCAACGCTGCGCAGACGCCGCTCCGCGCAATCGAAGCCAGGATGTCCAGGGTGCCCATCCGGCCGAAACGCACCCGAAAAATAGCAAACAAGGTGAAAAAATTGAAATACGCGGCGATCACCGTGGCCACTGCCGGCCCGCCGTTTCGAAAAATTGGAAAAAACCAGCGCAGGCACAGCACGTTCAACAGAATGTTCAAGCCCAGAGAGTACGCCGCGATCCGCACGGGCATGCGCGTGTCGTGATTGGAATAAAACGCGGGCACAATCAGTTTGATTGCGGCAAATGCCGGCAAACCAAAGCCATAGTAAAAAAGAGCGCGGCTGGTAAGTCCCGTCGATTCCGCCGCGAATTCGCCGTGCTCGAAAAGCACTCGAATAATCGGTTCGCGCATGACCACCAATCCCACGGCGGCGGGTATGGTGATAAACGAAACGATGCGCAGCGAAAAACCCAGGGTGGATTTTAACCCTTCCATATCGCCGGCCGCCGCTTGATGCGACATCATCGGCAAAATAGCCGTAGCTACGGCGATCGCATATCCCCCCATCACCAGCTCCATCACCCGCTCAGCGACGTATAACGCCGTCACACTGCCCGACGGCATCCGCCCGGAGGTGGCGAAAACCGTGCCCACAAAAAAATTGATTTGCGCTACGCCAATCCCAAAAAATCCGGGGGCGAGCAATCCCCCCACCGACCGAACGCCCTCATGGCGAAGCGATAGCCCAAAATCGAAATGCATTCCCCGCCGCACCAGCAGCGGCACCTGAACCAGAAATTGCAGCGCCCCTCCGATCAGCACCCCGACGGCCAGCGATACCGCCGGACTCGAAAAGTGGCGCGACACCGCCGCCACCGAGCACGCGATAATGGCGATATTCAGCAGCACGGGAGTCGCCGCGGGGAGGCCAAAAACGTGAAAACAGTTCAGGATGGCCATGGCCAACGCCGACAGCCCGATAAAAAAGATATACGGAAAAATGATTCGATTCAGGAATACGGCTTGTTCCCACGCGGGCTGGCCGGGCGCAAAAAATGTGAACAGACGCATGAACTCCGCCGAGAACACCATTCCCAGCACGGTAATCGCAGCGAGCAGCACCGCCACGTTCCAGAACAGCCGATTGGCAAACTCCCATACCTCCTCGCTCGGCTTGTTGTTCAGGTAGTTGGCGAATACCGGTATGAAGGACGCCGTCACCGATCCTTCTCCCACGAGCCTCCTCAGCAGACTAGGGATGCGATAAGCCAGAACGAAGGCATCAGCCGTTGGTGTCGTGCCCAGGAGCAGCGTAATGCGCTGATCCCGGACGTATCCGAGAATACGGCTGACTACAGTAACAAGGGAGATGACCGAGGCCGACTTGAGGATCTGCTTCTTTTGGTTCAAAAGGCGGCGTCTCAGCCTAAGCCTATGAAAAATAACAGGTTGACGGCTTACGGGGCGATAACATAACATACCCCGCGGCGGTTTGCAATACTCCGCCCCTGCACTTCCTTTCGCACCGTTTCTCTGTGAAGACGCGCGCCGCAGCCTCCACCCACAAAAAGGTCATCGTCACCTTTTCCGATCGCACCACGCTGCAGGCCTATATTAATCCGTTGCGCCTGCCAAGCGATCCCCTCGATTTACTTACGACGAATGGAGAACAGCGTTCGGTTCCATTAAAAGAGATTCGCGCCGTCTATTTCGTGCGCGACTTCACTCCCGATTACGAACCCGAACGCAAAGCGTTCCTTAGCCGTCCGAAGCTGGATGGGCTCTGGGTCCGCCTCACGTTTCTTGACAAGGAAACCCTCGAGGGCGTCGTAACCAATGACCTGCTCGCCTTGATGGACTCCGGCATGCAAATCACGCCCCCGGACTTGAATGGCCCCGCCCTCCGCATCTTTGTGCCCAGAAGCGCCCTCTCCGAAGTCACCGTTCTCGGCGTGGTCGGCATGGCCCGCCGCAAACCCGCTGCGCCGCCCTCGCCCGCGCAGCCCAAACTCTTCTCCGAATAGCGCACGCTTTGCTGGTATCGGGCATGCCCCTACAACAGGCCCAGGAAACTCGGGGGTTCCTGCAATACAAGGATTGGCGGCATCCCGAGCATTGCGAGGGATCTGCTGTTCGCTGTCAGCCTGTGGGTGCCCCACGCGCCGATTCTGCGTGTGGGACTGGAGCCCAACCCGCACGACTTCCCGAGCAACCGGGGTCAAGTAAGCACCCTCGCTCCGGCCTGTCATCCCGAGCATTGCGAGGGATCTGCTGTTCGCTGTCAGCCTGTGGGTGCCCCACACGCCGATTCTGCGTGTGGGACTGGAGCCCAACCCGCACGACTTCCCCCTCGCCCCGGCCTGTCATACCGAGCATCGCGAGGGATCCCTCATAGTGCTTACCTTGTCCCCGCGCGGCCCGCAGCATCTCATCTTGGTGTACCATCCGACTTGCGCCGCTTCGAGCAGCGGACACGGCGCGCCGTCTTGAGCCAGCGGCCTTTGTAGCGCCGCCTTCCAGTGCAGTAGCGCCCGGCGTCGTCGCATCTTCGCCGCGAACGTGCCCTACAGGAGCAGCTTCGCGGCGTAAATAAGTTCGCCCGGCGCGTTAAAGAAGTCGGTCCTCGGCTTTTAGCCTGACGGGAGCGCCACTCACATGACAGATGGCAAAACGCCCGCCGCAGCAATTTGCCCCACAACCGGTAAGCGAAAATACTCCAGCGAACGAGAAGCGCAGGCGTCGGCGAACCATCGCTTAGCCGATCCGACCGGCCCGCCGAACCTGAAAACCTACCGGTGCTTGTACTGTAATTCCTGGCACCTCACCAGCAAGTAAGCGCCCTCGCCCCGCCCTGTCATCCCGAGCATTGCGAGGGATCCGCTATTCGCTGTCATCCTGAGCGACGCTCAGTCCAATTCGAAATGCCGTCGCAAGCTTCGTTCGAATAGCGCGACCCATTCGAATAGCTATAAGGTAAACATATCTTGAAATAAGTTTACTTCTATGCTATAGTGCGTTATGTTCGCCGTCGCGATCAGCCCGCTAACGCTTTTACTCTCCTCGTTTCCGTTTCCTGCGCCTCGCTTTGCGCCATGTCAAGTCCATCGGGGATTCCCTCGTGACAGCCACCGTCTCGACTTTCGACAACGAACGACTCATCCGCGAAAGCCTTCCAAAATGAACACTTGCAAAAAACTACACGCAACCCGTCTGAAATGAACACTTACACAAAAGCACCTTTTGCAAATAGCTTTAGAATGAACACTTGCGCAAAAAAGGGGGTGGGGTCCCAGTTGACTAAACTACTTTGTCGCACCGCTGGTGTAGAGTGAGGCCGCTGCCGCCGGTTCGTTGACCGCGCGCGGTCATTACGGCAAAACGGGGAG
>Ga0206953_1007_pt1 | contig 46493 bp, 50 predicted proteins | sample Alteio_BWOrgHeat_36_FD_152977 | JGI IMG/M metagenome (GOLD analysis project Ga0206953, IMG submission 152977) | Enriched cells from forest soil in Barre Woods Harvard Forest LTER site, Petersham, Massachusetts, United States -... | ecosystem: Environmental > Terrestrial > Soil > Temperate forest >...
TTCCTGTCGGCACCAACAGAAAAGTAAAAGAGCTGATTGAACAGGTGAAACCTGAAGATGCAAAATTTGATATTGCGTCTGTTCCGGAATTTCTTCGTGAAGGGCAGGCGATTTCCGATACGCAGCATCCAGACAGAATTGTGATCGGGACAGAATCACAACGCGCAGAAGATCTGTTGATTGAATTGCATAAGCCACTGATGACCACACTTAAGGGGGAGACACATGAAGGCGGATTGTTCCTCTGCAATATCGAGACAGCAGAAATGGTGAAATATGCATCAAATGCTTTTCTTGCAACAAAAATTTCTTTTTCCAATGCAATTGCACAGCTGTCCGAACTTACCGGTGCTGATGGCATTAGAGTTTTGGATGCAATGGGGATGGACAAACGCATTGGCACGGCATTTCTGAATCCCGGAGCCGGCTACGGTGGTAGTTGTTTCCCCAAAGATGTAAAGGCACTTCTCTCAATTGCCAAAAATTACGGATACAATTTTACTCTCCTTCGAGCTGTTGAAGAAGTTAATGCAGACGCAATTATGGGGATCGTAAAAAAAGCTAACAAAATGCTTAATAATAAAACAAAAGGAGCAACAATTGGTGTTCTTGGGTTATCTTTCAAGCCGGATACTGATGATATGCGCGATGCGCCTTCCCTCGTTATTATTAATGAGCTTATTGATAACGGAGCAGTCGTCAGATGTTTTGATCCAATAGCTATCGAAAATGCCAAAAAGAAATTAGCAGGAAGAAAAGGAGTAGAGTTTGTCAGTAATCCTTATGAAGCAGCCAAAGATGCCGATTTGTTAATTATTGTTACTGAATGGAATGAATTCAGACAATTGGATCTTCAAAAAATTAAAAAACTTATGAGGTTACCTAAGATCATTGACGGTCGCAACATCTATAGCCCCGAAAAAGCAAAGGAACTTGGCTTCACCTACGTAGGAGTTGGAAGATAACTCAAAACGGGTTTTATGAAAAAAATATTAATAACCGGTGTTACCGGCTTTGTCGGCAAACATCTCGCCTCCCATCTTCTCACACAAAAATCTTATGAAGTTGTCGGCACCTATCGTAACGAAGCACATTTATCGTCTCTTGGTGATCTGCAAGATCAAATTCAACTCAAACAGCTCAATTTGCATGACACAGACGAGGTTGAATCAGTAATTCTTTCCACAAAACCCGATTATATCTGCCATCTGGCGGCACAGGCGTCTGCTTTTGAAAGCTACAAGTCACCGGTTGATACGTTAACAAATAATATCGTCTCGGAGTTTGCAGTTCTTGATGTACTTCGTAAGCATGAGATGAAAAATACACGAGTTCTGATTGTTTCAACGGGAGAGGTGTATGGAGTTGTTACTCCATCCGATTTGCCAGTTGATGAAGAGACACCGCTGCGTCCAGCAAGTCCATATGCAGTTTCAAAAATTGCTCAAGATTATTTAGGACTCCAATATTTTTATGCATATAACCTGGATATCGTGAGAGTTCGTCCGTACAATCATATCGGCCCTGGGCAGAAAGAAGGATATGTGGTAGCAGATTTTGCTAAACAAGTTGCAGAAATTGAAAAAGGACACAAGGAGCCTGTCATTTCTGTGGGTAATTTGGATGCCAAACGAGACTTTACTGATGTCAGAGATATAGTGACAGCATATAGATTGGCACTTGAAAAAGGCGTATCAGGTGATGTGTATAATATCGGTTCGGGAAAATCACACAAAGTTTCAGAAATTCTTGAGATGCTTTTAGCTTTATCAACAAAAGAAATTACGGTTGAAGTCGATAAAAGTAAGTTTCGTCCGATAGATGTGCGGGAGATAGTTTGTGATTTTGACAAGTTTCATGGACTCACCGGCTGGAAACCGACAATACCACTTGAGCAGACATTGCAAGACATACTAGACTATTGGAGATCCTTAGTGTAGAATAAATTTTAATCTATGAAGAGAGCGCTTATTACAGGTATTACCGGACAAGATGGCTCCTATTTGGCAGAATTTCTTCTGAAAAAAGGATATAAAGTATACGGCACTGTCCGCAGATTGAGTACGCCAAATATGGAGAACATTAGGCATATTCAAGACGATATAGAACTTCTTTCAGCTGATCTTTTGGATCAAACGTCTCTCACGGAAGCAATAGAGCAATCAGAACCGGATGAATTATATAATCTCGCAGCACAGTCGTTTGTAAAAGCATCATTTGACCAGCCGGTTCTCACAGGCGAATTTACTGCACTTGGCGTGACTCGCGTTTTGGAAGCGATCAGAAATGTTAATAAGAAGATTAGATACTATCAAGCATCAAGTTCGGAGATGTTTGGAAAAGTTGTCGAAACTCCGCAAAAAGAAACCACCCGATTTCATCCTCGAAGTCCCTATGGTGTTGCAAAAGTGTACGGACACTACATAACGCTTAATTATCGTGAGAGTTATGACATGTTTGCTTGTAATGGTATCTTGTTTAATCACGAATCACCCCGCCGAGGGATTGAATTTGTTACAAGAAAGATAGCACATGCTGTTGCCAGAATTAGTTTGGGTAAGCAAAAGAGATTGGATCTTGGCAATATTGATGCAAAAAGAGATTGGGGATACGCAGGAGATTATGTGGAAGCAATGTGGCTCATGTTACAGCATGATAAGCCGGATGACTTTGTTATAGCAACGGGAGAAACTCATTCTGTGAAAAAATTCATTGAGGTAGCTTTTGATTGTGTCGGCATTAGTGATTGGGGAAATTATGTTAAATATAATGATCCAAAGCATCTGAGACCCGCTGAGGTAGATTACCTGATCGGTGATTACAGTAAAGCCAAAAAGGTACTTGGTTGGGAGCCGAAGACAAGTTTTAAACAATTGGTAAAGATAATGGTTGACGCAGATATTGAGCGTGAAAAAAAACTATAAGAAGTAAGTTCAGACAGGAACAATCGCAGGCTTTGGAAAAATATTAAATACAATTCGTCTCCGTTTTCTTCTACGAGGAGGTTCAAAGGAATCTTTTCTTGATTCAGATAAAAATACCACGCTATTTCCTTTTGGAGTTACTTGATACACTATTTGATCTCCGACTTCAAGTAAAGCTTGTGAATATTTACCATCTAAGTAGAATTCTCCATATGCCTCACGATATGTCGTCTTTTTTATATATCCCTTTTTAGTTGCTTCAGCTACGGACAGTAAACGGAATTTAGGAAAGTATTCCAAATCAAACCAATCATACACGCCAGTGGCTGTAGCTTTATCTGCCGGGATTTTGCCTTCCCTGTCAAAATCTAACACTTTTAACTTTCCCTCAAAATGTTGCCTTTCCTCTTTTTTTCTTCTCGTTTTGAGTTCTTCCGGTCTACGGAAATCATAGCCTAGCAATTCTTCTGGTGTACTTTCATGATACTCGAGGTCTGTCCCGTCGCTTGATGGTCTCCATAATTTGCTTGCTATTATAGAACCGTTTAACATTCCAATGCGATTATTTCTCTTAAGGGCTTCTCTAAATTCAGGATTTTTTCTTCTTGAAGGCATAGCTAATATCGATACATGCATAGAAAATTTTGAAACAGAAGGTTTTACTTTGAAACCCAATCCTGATCGATTCTCTTGTGTTTTATCCCTAGCGTCTTGGGATATTTCTGGTCCTGCCATAAGTAAAGGGAATTATATATCAGTAAATAGAAACAGACAACAGAAGGTATAAGATGAACTTAATTTTATTATACAGTTTCAATTTCACTCTTCCAATAAGCTCACTTCTTTAGTATTATACACATATGGCAAAAGTTATTGTGACCGGCGGGGCGGGATTTATTGGTTCTCATCTCTGTGATGTGCTATTGTCGCAAAACCATTCAGTGGTTTGTATCGACAACTTTTTGACTGGATCTGAAGAAAATATTGAGCACTTAAAAGAAAATCCGCATTTTCAATTTATCAAACATGATGTCATCGAACCGCTTCCTGATGAGTTGGAAGCAGAATATATTTTTCATCTTGCATCTCCTGCATCTCCCAATCATCATAGCCATATCAGCTATCACAGACTTCCAATGGAAACGATGCTTGTTAACACCACAGGTACTTTAAATATGCTGAAATTGGCAGTTAAACATAAAGCAAAATTTCTTTTCACCTCAACATCTGAGGTGTATGGTGATCCTTTAGAACATCCGCAGAAGGAGACATATCGAGGCAATGTCTCAACGATAGGGCCGCGGTCTGTTTATGATGAAGCGAAACGTTTTGGTGAGACATTGGTAGCATATTATTGGCGAGATAAAGGATTGGACGCTCGACTCGTGCGTATTTTTAATACTTATGGTCCACGGATGAGCAAGGATGATATGCGTATGATTAGCATTTTTATCAATCAGGCGCTCTCTGGTAAGCCTATCACTATTTACGGTGACGGGAAACAAACAAGATCCTTGTGTTATGTCTCAGACACAGTTGACGGTCTCTTTCGAATGATGTTTCAAGAAAATACTCGCGGCGAAGTGGTCAATATCGGATCTCCAAATGAGCATACGGTTCTGGAATATGCCGAGATTGTTAAAAAATTAATAGGTAGTAAAAGCGAGATAGTATTTAGCGAAAGATTGCCTGAGGATGATCCCAAGCGACGAAGAGCAGATATTACAAAAGCAAAAGAGCTGCTGGGCTGGGAGCCGAGAGTAACTCTTGAAGATGGTTTGCAGAAAATGATAGATGATTATAAAAAACAGTAGTTTCAGAAATTCAGAAAACTCGGTTTGCCAGTGTATCAGATTTTCTGATAATCTGAAATTCAGAGGATCTAATTCTCTGAATTTTCCGAATTTATGAAGATTGTTATCATAATTCCCACTTATAACGAACGGACCAATATTGAAAAAATGATTACTGTTCTGGAAAATGAGGTTTTTCCCAAAATCAAAAATCATCATATGTTTCTTCTTATTGTTGATGATAAGTCTCCCGACGGAACAGCGGATGTCGTGATGGGTTTTATGAAAAAATGGCATACTATTGAACTGCTGTCAGGTGATAAAAATGGCTTGGGTGCTGCGTATGTGAGGGGAATGAAATATGCTATGGAGAAAATGCATGCGGATGCCGTCATGGAATTTGATGCAGATTTTCAGCATGATCCACACGATATCCCACATTTGATCAAAGCCATGGATGAGGGTGCAGATTATGTCATCGGGAGCAGATATATCCCCGGCGGTTCAATTCCAAAAGGATGGGGACTTGATAGAAAATTTTTAAGTGTTTTCGGGAGTTTATTCATCCGTATTGTGTGGCTGAATTTTACAATTCATGATATGACTTCAGGTTTCAAACTCACAAAAACAGAATTTCTCAAAAAGATCGATCTTGACCATTTATACTCTTCAAATTTTTCCTATAAAATTCAGATTCTGCACGATGTTATTCAAAAAAAAGCAAAAGTGAAAGAAGTACCAATTGTTTTTTATGAAAGAGAAGTCGGCAAAAGTAAAATCAACGTGCAGGATCAATTTGAATCTTTTTATGTAGTTTTGCGTTTAGCAGCACGAGACAGAAAACGTTTTATCCAGTTTTTGCTTGTCGGTGGAACCGGATTTATTTTGCAGTTTTTGACTGTATATCTGATGATTTTTTTAGGACTCAAACAGTTCATTGCTGCAATGGTTGGAGGAGAAATAGCAATCCTTTGGAACTTTATTGCAAATAATAAATGGACTTTTGGAGATACCAAGCACATCTCAGCACAAGGAGGTTTTTTCAGACGTTTGGTGAAATTTAATATTGCTTCTCTCGCATCGATTGGGATACAAGGATTTGTAGTCTATTATGCAGTGAAGTTTTTTGGTGAGAAAATAATACTTCTTGGCCTTTCTTTCCATACATCAATCATTATTCTCTTCCCGACGATCATTCTTCTTGTCATACCAATGAATTATGTTATATATAATAAGTTTATTTGGAAAACGCATCATTTAAAAAAACACCAGGAGTAGTCGATTATGAATAAAAAAATTTATTGGGTATTGCTTGGGTTGATTCTTGTTCTTGCCGCTTTTATGCGGTTGTATCACATTGAAGCCTATATGACATTTCTCGGTGATGAAGGGCGTGATGCGCTTGTTGCTTTGGGTATTCTTCAAGGACATTTTACTCTCCTTGGACCGCGTGCCTCAGCGGGAAATTTTTTCACCGGTCCGGTTTATTATTACATGATGGCTCCATTTCTCTGGCTATTTCATCTTGATCCTGTCGGTCCTGCGGTGATGGTAGCGCTGTTTGGTATTGCTACTGTATGGCTAGTATATCACGTAGGAAAAGAATTTTTTGATAAAAAAACAGGCCTTATCGCTGCAGCACTATATGCGGTTTCCCCGCTTGTTATTATCTATTCACATTCTTCGTGGAATCCTGACACTGTTCCGTTTTTTTCTCTTTTGACTTTGTATGTGTTATATAAAGCAGTAACAACTGTCAGGTCATGGAAATATTACCTTCTTGTAGGTTTTCTTCTCGGGATTTGTATTCAGCTGCATTATATTTCTCTTTTTCTTGCAGTTATAGTCGCAGTTTCTCTTTTGCTTATGCATTGGTTTCTTAACAATAAAATTCTTATTGTGCCTTTGATTAAATATTATTTGGAGATTTTGGCAGGGTTTTTGATTGGTTACTCTCCGTTTCTTGCATTTGAAATACGGCACGGATTTCCCAATACAAAAACAATTATTCAATTTATTGCATCTGGGAGTACATCTCACTATGAAACATATAGTTCCTTTTATCAGCCAATAACCGATGTGTTCTTTAGACTGTTTGGACGACTTGTATTTGTGTACCCCGCGGCAAATATATCTCAAACATATCCGTTATTGCAGCTTCAACTGTATGGTTTACTTATTCTAATTATTGCTTTTGCATCCATTGCCGTTTTGATACGAACCAAGAATAAATTCGCAGTAATTTTGCTGTCGGTTTGGCTGGTTTTTGGTGTTGTACTGTTTGGTCTTTATAAAAAGCCAATTTATGATTATTATTTGGTTTTTATGTTTCCACTTCCATTTTTATTGATAGCAAATCTTGTTGGCAGAACACTGGATCTGAGAACAAAGAAATTTGCTTATGGCGCAGTTGTAGGAGGATTGCTGTTTGCCATTATTTTTGGAGCAAATCTTTATTTCCAACCCTTTCAATATCCTGCCAATAGCCAGAGAAATCAAACAGCAATAATTGCAAAGTTCATCATTTCAAAAACAGATAACAAACCTTTCAATTTTGCACTTATATCAACGGGTGATTCTGACTATGCATATCGCTATTACCTGACGATTTTGGGGCATGAGCCGGTAATAATTGAAGATCCAGGTAGCGACCCACAAAGAAAGTCTGTTACCGATCAACTTCTTGTCGTTTGTGATAATCTCAGTTGTCAACCGCTGGGCAATCCCTTGTGGGAAGTTGCGGGCTTTGGAAGAGCTGCAGTTTTGGGGAGCTGGAATATTTCTGTTGTGAAGATATTTAAGTTAGTCCACTATCAAGAACACAGTATATAGTTGAGATTAGAAATGAATATATACTTGTGTTATGCTCAATGAAGAACTATGCTTCTTCTGCCTATTTTTTTCTATATTCTTCTGTATGCACCTTTTTTAGGAATTGCACCATATCATGATGGCAGTAAAGAATTTACAAATTCCTATAATCTTTATAGTGGACATTATCTAAGCAATTGGCTTCCATTTCATCCACCGTTCAAACTTATACTGTCATCCATTTTTTTCTCTTTTTTCGGTTTGGATTCTTATACGTATAGTGGATTTTTTTTGGGAATAGCGGGCATAGTAGTGCTTTTTTTGATTGCAAAAAAATTATTTGATCGAAAGGTCGCTATATGGAGTGCTCTCTTTTTGGCTACCTCCGGTCTTTATCTTTCTAATGGTATTTTTAGTATGACCGATTTTGTTGTTGCTGTTTTGGTCTTGTTGTCTTTTTATTGCTATATTACGTCTTATTTTTGGTTATACGCTATTATTGCTTCTTTTGCTGTTCTGACGAAAGAAACTGCTCTGGTTTTTCCCATGAGTGTTTTTATCGTTGATTTGTGGGTACACAAAAAATTGCGTTTTTCTCAATTGTTACCTTTTGTAAGTTTTTTGGGGTGGCTATGGTTTTTATTCAAAACAGGCCATCAAACATGGAATGATTGGAATTTTAGTAGTACAGCCAAGCAGGGAAGCTTATATACAGTTATTCATAATTTATTGACGTTTCAGTTTCTTAATAAGTATGCTTATGAAAATTGGCGGCATTTATTCATATTTAATTATAATTGGTTTTTTTGGCTTCTGGCAATTGTCGGTATAATATATGTCTTTAGGCAAGGGGAAAAATTAAAAAACAGAGTTATTTTTCTCATTCTTTCGTTATATACTTTTATCTATATAATAGCAGTGTTATCATTTCAAACGTATCCGATTACCCGTTATATTCTGCCTCTCCTTCCGTTTGTTTATTTATTCGCCGGACTAGGTTTTGCAACAATTCTAAACGCAATACAAGGTAAATATTTGAAACATTGGGTGGTAGTCATAGTTGTGCTAATTAGTATTACACAACTTTTTGTTTCCTATGATCCTATATCAAATTTTTTTTGGGACAAAACAAATTTTTTAGGACAAGAAGTTTATACAAGTAAATTAGGAGGTCTTGATGCAATGACGTACAATATGCAGTTTCTTTTTTTCGCCCAGAAACGAGATCAGCTTATTCGAAAGGGAGACTGTGATAAAATTCCTGATCTGGAATACCGTCCTCATATATTTACTATCTTGCATATTCCGTTGTGTCCCAACGAAAGCTAGTATTTAGATATTTATTTAAACTTGTTTCTATTTTTTTGATACTTTTTTCAACCAAGAAAACCCCGCGGGAGCAGGGTTTTCTTCCGCCAGCTGGCGGATTGTGTTCCTTGAAACAAACGCTTCAAGGAGTTCAAGTTATTTATTACCGATTTTGTACATACCGGTACCACAAACAGGACACTTTGCTTTCAAAGCTGGTTTGCCGTTCTTCATGGTAACTTGTTCAGGATTGTCGACGTCTCTTTTTGCGCGACATTTTACACAATACATTGATGCCATTATTGCTCACCTCCCTTCAAGTTAGGGATTAGGGTCTAGCGTTTAGGGTGTTAGAAACACCCTATTCCCTATGCCCTAACCCCTAAATAAAATTTTAACTAATAGTTCTGTAAGGACAATTGCTCCAGTCAACAGAGCTGTTCTCATAAGGTCATTTGCCAAGTATCCATATTCACCTGTAGAAATTGTGATTGCCTCATTGTGCGGCTTTACAGCTCTTTGTGGAGCCGGTTTATTCTCATGAGAAGAAGGTAGGGAGAATGTTAGCGTTGGTGCAGCTTGTTCTTGGTGCGAATTTTGTGATGATGATATGACCGATGGTTCATCTTTGTGAATCACCTGTCTCTTCTGCTCTGTCAGAATTTTCTGTTGGCGCGTTTTTCTCTTTTTAGGCATGAATGAGCCTAGGTTACACTATTGACTTGCGGGCTGTCAAGAGGTTAATATTGATTAAACAAAACTTTCAAGGCTAAAAGCGTTGAGTTTTTGTTAAAAAGCGCTGCTATGATAACCTATCTTTTACTTTTTGTTCTTACAGCATGGCTCGGGGGACTTACTTATTATTGGTACCGTTTGAAAAAAAATTACATGACACTGACCCGCGGAGGCAACAAAAAAACTCTTGATGAGATACTCAGTAATTTAATGCAGAGTGAACAAAAAACAAAAGAGGATATTGCAAAAATAGTAGCGCGATGTGATAGAATAGAAAAGGACGAGGGATATCATATCCAGAAAATCGGACTTCTGCGATTTAATCCTTTCAAAGATACCGGTGGCGATCAGAGTTTTATTTTGGCTCTCGTCGATGCACACGATACGGGTGTAATTATAACGGCGCTCTATTCTCGTTCTGGAACTCGTTGGTATACCAAACGATTGGTGAAAGGAAGAAGTACGGAACATGAGCTGTCTGAAGAAGAAAAAAAGGCTCTGCATATGGCAGCCGAATTAAAATAATGTATGAATAAGAAAGTCCTTATCCTGCTCTCAATCATTGTTTTTCTCCTTGCTGCTGGAGGTTCTTATTATGCATTTTCCAAACAATCAAGTTCGACACTGCAAGGAGCAAACGTAAACCCTTCAAAGCTTGGCAAAGTAACCAATGATTATCAAGCACTGACATTTGATCCAAATGCCCCAAAGACTGAAGCCTGTCCGCTCACAGGGGTGAAATACGGTAAAGATCAGGAAGAATGGTGGCAGTCACATCGTCCGATGGCGGTGATGATTGAAAATGAAATTGACGCTCGACCACAGTCGGGTATTAATGACGCAGATGTTACCTACGAAGCTCTCGCAGAAGGTGGGATTACCCGCACAATGGATGTCTTTTATTGCCAGGATGCGGGTATTGTTGGTCCAGTCCGTTCAGCAAGAACGTACTTTTTGGATTGGGCTTCAGAATACGGCAATAATCCATTATACGTTCATGTCGGTGGAGCAAATACTCCTGGACCGGCAAATGCACTGGGACAAATAGGGGACTATGGTTGGAATAATTACAATGATATGAATCAGTTCTCAATCGGTTTTCCTATCTTTTATCGTGATGAAACCCGTCAAGGGCATGAAGTTGCAACCGAACACACTATGTATTCGGTTACATCAAAGTTATGGAATTTTGCAGCACAGTCACGAGGGTTAAGTAATGTTGATAAGAGCGGTAAAGCATGGGATACGTCATTTGTGCCATATAAATTTACTAATGCACTTCCTGCCAGTGAGAGACCTTCCAGTCAGGTGATTTCAATTCCTTGGTCTGGTCCTGATTATGCTGTTACGTGGACATATAATTCAAAAGATAATCTATATTATCGCGATAATGGTGGTGCAACTCATATCGATCGGGATACTCATAAGCAATTAATTGCAACGAATGTTGTTGTCCTTTTCCAGACAGAAAAGAACGCCGATGACGGTTATGAAGATGGTGCACATCAATTATTTGGGACAACAGGAAGTGGCGATGCGCTCGTTTTTGAAAATGGCAAGGAAACAAAAGCAACATGGAAGAAGGCAACAAGAACCGATAGGACGATATTGACCGACAGTAGTGGCAATGAAATTACATTTACCCCAGGGAAATTGTGGTTTGAGGTGCTCGCAACCGGATCTGAAGTCGACGTGAAATAATAGATACATTGTCGACTATTCCAATTGAGTAAAAATTTGCTATAATAACTTCACCTTGCCCATCTTGCATTTATGTTCTCTGATCTTATTACATCGAAAACTCGAGTAAAATTACTCAACCTCTTTCTTACTTCTCCTCATGATATGTACCATGTTCGTGAATGCGTCAGACGGACGGAGGAAGAAATCAATGCAGTCAGACGGGAATTAATCTCCCTTGAGAAAAAAGGAGTATTGCGGCGCGAACAGAGAGCAAATCGCGTATATTATTCATTGTCTAAAGAATATCCATTTTATTTTGACCTCTTGAAAATTGGTGCAAAGACAATCGGTCTTGGACAGCAGATTCTTGAAAATCGTCCAAAGCTTGGCAAGATAAAATATGCGATGTTTTCAGGGAAATTTGTCCGTCGTATTAAAGAAAACCCTGAAGATGTCGATCTGATCGTGGTCGGGACGATTGTTTTGCCTGAGCTTTCAATCCTTGTCCGCAATGAAGAGATGCGCTTGGGCACAGAAATAAATTACACGGCCATGACTGAAGAAGAATTTAAATTCCGCAAACAGCGGAATGATCCATTCCTGGTTGGCATTCTTTCGAGCTCCAGAGTGATGATTATTGGCGATGAGGAGGGGCTCTTGGGGTGAAAAGACAATCTCGGTTGGCTCTTCTTTTTGTAGGGCTTCTTACAATTATTGTTATTGTATTAAACCTTTCAACGCCGGCAGATCTCAATTTTACTGTTCCCAATCCGATCACAAAAAAACTAGCACTTGTTCACTATTCGTATCCTGGAATTCCGTTTATCAATAAGTACCGAGATTTATCTTTCCGCCGCGGTCTTGACCTTCAGGGAGGAACCAGCATCACACTTCGTGCAGACATGAAAGGCATCCCTGAATCTGAACGTGATGATGCATTAAATTCGGCAAAGCTCGTTATCGAAAAAAGAATTAATTTTTTTGGTGTCTCAGAGCCGGTCGTGCAGACTGAAAAAGTGAATAACGATTACCGGATACTTGTTGAAATTCCCGGAGTGACCGATGTGAATCAAGCTGTTTCTCTCGTGGGTAAAACGGCAAAGTTAACCTTCTGGGAAGGTTCAGGTAGCTTTCCTGCCAGTGAGTCGGCTCAAATCGCAACACAATCTGCTATGCAGGACCTTCAAGCAGGACGGCCACTTGGTGTAACTCAGGCAGTTGGTCTTGGACCGAAAGAGACCAATTTAAGCGGCAACGATCTCAAGCAAGCGGCAGTTACTTTTAATACCAACAGTGGTCAGCCGCAAGTGCAATTGACTTTCACTGCAGCGGGAGCAAAGAAATTTGCCGATATCACTTCAAATAATGTTGGAAAAATTGTTGCAATTGCTCTTGACCAAGAGGTAATTGAGGCTCCGCGGGTTCAGCAGCCGATTGTCGGAGGTAATGCTGTTATCACGGGTAATTTCACGACCGATCAGGCAAACAATTTAGCAATTCAGTTAAATGCTGGTGCACTTCCTGTTTCATTATCGGTTTTGCAGCAGCAGGCGATAGGGGCAACACTGGGTCAAACCTCACTTCAGGAAAGTTTGATAGCTGGGATTTTAGGATTTCTTGTCATCATTATCTTTATGGTGGTTCTCTATGGACGATTGGGTGTTATTGCGAGTTCTGCTCTTGTGATCTACTCACTGATTGTTCTTGCGTTGTTCAGATTAATTCCTGTGACACTTACTCTTGCTGGACTTGCCGGATTTATTTTGTCAGTAGGTATTGCGGTTGATGCAAATATTTTAATTTTTGAACGCATGAAAGAAGAATTGAGAAGAGGCAGGACAATGGTGGCAGCCATTGATCTCGGATTTTCACGAGCATGGCCCTCAATCCGCGATTCTAATATTTCAAGTCTTATCACAAGTTCTGTGCTCTTTTATTTCGGAACGGGTGTTGTGAGAGGATTTGCCGTGACGTTGGCATTGGGTATTATTGTTTCGATGTTCTCGGCAATTTTTGTGACTCGAACATTTTTACAAGTGTTTTATAAGAGGGGCTAAATTATGAATATTGTAGGAAAAAGAAATTGGTATTTTGCATTTTCACTTTTGATTATTATTCCAGGAGTAATTTCCTTGCTGCTTTGGGGGCTCAATCTTTCCATTGATTTCACTGGAGGCTCAGAGACGTCTTTGTCATATCAGCAAAAGGTTAATCAAAAGACAGTTGATGATATCAAAAAAATATATGCTCAGGATAAAATTGAAATTGTATCGTTGCAAACATCTAGCAATCAGCTAACAGTTCGCACAAAGCCAATGGATGACAAACAAGACGCAAAAGTTTTGAAAGATCTTCAAAAGAATAACAGTCAAGTAAAACAGGATCAATTTGAAACAATCGGTCCCGTGATCGGAAAAGAAATAACAGTCAACGCCTTTAACGCAATTGTTATTGCGTCACTTCTTATCGTCTTATATATTGCTTGGGCTTTCCGTGGTGTGCGAAAGCCGATGAGCAGTTGGAGATTTGGAATCTGTGCAATTATTGCATTGTTGCATGATGCGTTGGTAGTAATTGGTATCTTTTCTATTCTTGGACACTTCTTCGGAGTTGAGGTGGATAGTTTGTTTGTAACTGCACTTTTGACCGTCATCGGATTTTCGGTGCATGATACAATTGTTGTTTTTGACCGAATTCGTGAGAATTTACGCCGCAATATCACTGCGGCATTCCCACAGGTGGTTAACGATTCAATTTTACAGACGCTTGTCCGTTCATTAAATACTTCATTGACTGCTATGCTTGTTTTGTTCACTCTTCTCATTTTTGGAGGTACGTCAATCAGATGGTTTATCGTTGCGATGCTGATTGGTATTGCGAGTGGAACGTATTCCTCAATCTTTAATGCGTCCCAGCTTCTTGTCGTCTGGCAGGAATGGGTAGATAAAAGAAATAGTAGAAAATAAATTTTCTCCTCGCGTTTGATACAGATTAACTTCTTGCAATAGCTACAAAATTCTATTATGATTAGATACTATTATATATGTTAACTAATGATGATTTAAGGAAAATCGGAGACCTTATTGATCAAAGGTTTGAGGTAAAACTTGAACAAAAGTTGGAAGAAAAACTCGAACAGAAATTTGAAGAAAAACTTGAGCCAATTAGAGGGGACATCTTAACAATAAAAGATAATATCTCAGTTTTGAAAAAAGATATAAAGAGCCTGAAGAACAGTGATAGGAAAATTCGCAAGGATTTGAATTTGATTCTTAAATATTCGGATGGAGCACGAGCGGATCATGAAAAACGAATTATTAGATTAGAAGATAATTCGCATTTGTCTCCAATGGAATAATTAATTCCCTAATTTTTCTTTCACAAGTCTACTGACAAGTCCACCATCTGCTTTTCCTTTAACTTTTGGCATAAGAGCACCCATGACTTTGCCCATGTCCGAGGCGGAAGTTGCTCCTGTTGATGCAACCGCTTCATCAACAAGTTTTTTTATTTCCTCTTCATCCATTTGTTTAGGAAGGTAAGATTCGATCAGCTCAAGTTCTTTTGTTTCTTTCTCAACGAGTTCATCTCGTCCACCTGCTTTAAATTGCTCGATAGAATCACGGCGCTGTTTTGCTTGTTTTTGCAATACTGCCTGGATATCTTCTTCGCTCGCTTCATATCCTGCTCCGCCTTTTTCAATTTCGTAGTAGCCGAGTGCCGATATCACCATACGAAGTGTCGATGTTTTTTCTGCATCTCTAGCAAGAATTGATTGTTTTAATTTTTCTTTGAGCTCTTGTTTGGTCATAAGCTAATTATAGCACGTTACTCATCAAGGATAAATCCTCGCACTTGATGATTCCACATAGACTTGAATATACTGTCAGTATGTTTCAAAAGTTCATTTGGGTCTCCGTCTTCAACGATTTCCCCATTTTCAATAACAATAATTCTATTCATTCTTTTCAGCGTTGAGAGACGATGAGCAATTGCAATAACCGTTCTTCCCTGCATGAGTTTATCCAATGATTGTTGGATGGCATGTTCACTTTCACTATCTAGACTGCTTGTTGCTTCATCTAATATCAGAATTGGGGCATTTTTAAGAAACGCTCTCGCAATCGCGATGCGTTGTCGTTGGCCTCCTGAAAGTTTGACACCGCGTTCTCCAACTAATGTTTCGTATTTTTGTGGAAGTTTTTCAATAAATGTATCTGCATGTGCCATAAGTGCTGCTTTTTTAATTTCTACAAAACTTGCCTGAGGCATGCCATAGCTAATATTCTCTTTGATCGTGCGATGAAACATGCTGGTATCTTGCGGTACAAAAGCAATTGTGCGCCTGAGGCTTTCCAGTGTCACTTCTTGAATGTTTTCTCCGTCAATAGAAATTGTTCCTTCTTTAATATCAAAGTGTCTGAGAAGAAGAGATACAAACGTTGATTTTCCCGCACCACTTCTTCCTACTAATCCTACCTTTTGTCCTGAAGGAATTTTGAGGGAAAAATTCTTAAAAACATCCGAATTTTCGTATGCAAAATTAACTGCATCCAATGCAATATCGCCTTTAGTAAATTGGACACTTCGGGCATTGGGAGCACTGACAATTCGGTGTTCTGTCAAAATTTCTTCAAGCCCTTCTCGTACTTGTCCGTAGAATTTTGCGGCATCACGAAGTTGTTGTCCAAGAAAAAATAATTGATTGATGAGCAACCCTACAATAGTGATAACCATGATGACGACTCCAACCGAAATACTGTTTTTTTGAAAAAGATAAAGAGATGTTCCAACCATGAAACACATAAAGATAAAAAGCATTACTCCATTGGAAAGAAGCATCCATTCACTCAGTTGCCATTGTGAAAGTCCGGCGTTATAAGAGCGCCTTATGAAATTTTGAATATATTTCCTTTCACCGGCAATATTTGCATATTCATGGACAAGTGAAATATTCCCTAACGAATCAACAATTCTCCCTTTCAATGTTGAGAGAGAATTCGCTGAGACAAGTGCTTTCGGTTGGAGTTTTTTTGCAAACCAGATGTTGATAAGAATGAAAATCAACGACCAGGAAAAAAGAATAATTCCCAGTAAGGGGTTGTCAATCCAGGCAAAAATAACATACACAAAAAGTCCGAGAACAAGGGAGGAAAATTGCCATAAGATTTGTCCTGAAAGATAATCGAGACCATCTACGGCATTGGATATCTTATTTGTTAACGCGCCGGCAAACCGATCATCAAAATAATCTTTACTATGCAGACTAAGATACTCATACAATGTTTGATAAATGGAATATCGCAATCCCATGATCCATCGCATCCCGGTAAATCCGCTTACTCGCCAGATATTTTCCGCAGTAAAAAAGTCCACGACAAGTAGTATTGCCCAAAACGATACAGCATGCATGTCAAGAGGCTTTGTCGTAAGGGCATTGGTAAGATACTGGAGAATCAAGACAGAAAATTGGCTAATTATGGTAGCAAAAAGTTCGCAGGTAAATGCGAGAATCATCCATTTTTTATATTGTTTTGATATGTAGAGTCCGAATTTTATCGGATTTTTTGGAATTTTTTGTTCCATATACCTCCTTTGTTGCTGCTGAGAAAAATTTTGTAAAAAACTTACAAGAAAGTCGCTGGTATTCCTTAATTTCTGAAGAATTACTTGTGGTTATAATTTTTGAATAATTATCATTGTATCTGACTTCAAAAATGAGAAAGGTGGGCAATTCCTGCTCAGCAATTTTATTATATGTGAATTTATAAAAAAAGCAAGGTTATAATTCTTTTACTCTTTTAAGAAGATATTCTTTTGTGTTTTTATTTAGATCCTCATCAACTTCCTCAAAAAGTTTTTGAAGAATTTCACCGATTTTACGGCTCGGTTTTAAGTTTAACTCTTGCATAATATCATTGCCATCAATTGCCAGATCGTTAATTGAGAACGGCGCAGGCGCAAGTTGTTCTTCAACGCGCTTTTTAAAAAGTTTGAGCCGCCAGCTTTCGGCAGTTTGTGTTCCGCCGCCGAGGCGATCGCCGACGCGAAGGTCCATCATGTCTTTGACATTCTCAACACCGATCCGTCTGATAAATCTTCTGACAGCACTGTCTGTGATATGCTCATCAACCGTGAACATATGCCAGCGAATGAGTTTAACAACTTTTTCCCGCTGTTTTTTTGAAAAGCGCAGCCTGTCACAGATTTCATATGCCATCCTGGATCCAACAATTTCATGATTATGAAAAATCACGAGACCATTCTCATCTGATGAAGCGACTCGGGGTTTACCCACATCATGAATCAGCGTTGCAAATCGCACGAGTGGATCAGTTGATGGGCAATATTTGAGGGATAAAACATTATGAGTAAAAACATCATCTTTATGATGGCGTCCGGGACGCTCTTGTGATACGCCAACACCTTCCAAAAGTTCGGGAAGGATTTCGTAAAGGAGTCCGGTATTTTTTAAAAGCATAACACCTTCATAGGCATAGTCGCTGGCAAGAAGTTTCATCAACTCATCTCGTATGCGTTCTCCAGCAATTTTCGAAATAAGCGTTGCATCAGTGGTAATTGCCTCTAACGTTTTTTCTTCAATTTGAACACCAAGCTGTGCAGCGAAACGAATTGCACGCATGAGACGAAGTGCATCTTCTTTGAACCGCTCGTTCGGATTTCCGACTGCACGGATAAGCTTTTTTTCAATATCTTCTTCGCCACGGTGTGGATCAATAAGTTGAGAATTGAGAATTGAGAATTCAGAATTGAAATTTGAAAGTTCTATAGCAATTGCGTTCATTGTGAAGTCGCGGCGGGAGAGATCTTCTTCAATTGTCTTTCCCCACTTTACCTCGGTTGGATGTCTGTGGTCATCATAGCCGCGTTCAGTACGAAACGTTGTCACTTCAATAACTCCGGTATGTTCATTATCTTTGAGTGATTCAACAGGAATGCCGACAGTGCCAAATGTATTGTCATAAAATGCATTGGGAAAGAGTTTGAGCATTTCCTCAGGTGTTGCATTTGTAGTCAGATCCCAGTCTTTAACGGATCTATTTTGAAGCAAATCTCGGACGCAACCCCCGACAAGATAGAGTTTGAATCCAGCCTTTTGAAATATCTGATGAATTCTTTTTATTTCCTCTGGTACAACTTGATTCATACTGTTAAAATTATACCATGTCAAAAAGGTGGGAAGTATTGCAAGAGTTGAGAGTTGAGAATTCAGAATTAAAAGTTGATGATTTGATTAAAATTCTTTTGAGAAATAGAGGTTTAAAGGATAAAAAAGAAGTTGAGGCATTTCTTCACCCAAATTTAGAGACAGTAACTCCAAAAAATGTCGGGATTGATCCAAAACAACTGAAAAAAGCATTAGCAAGAATTGAAAAAGCTATTAAAGAAAAAGAGCAAATTATAGTCTTTGGCGATTATGATGTTGACGGTATCACAGGCAGTGCAATTCTTTGGGAAACACTTCATGGCGTGGGTGCAAATTGTTTGCCTTATATTCCTGACCGGAAAGAAGAGGGGTATGGGCTTTCAAAAAAAGCATTGGAAAATGAAGAATTGAAAGCAAAAAAACCAAATTTGATCATAACTGTTGATAATGGAATTGTAGCAAATGACGCAGTTACTTTTGCCAATCAGCAGGGAATTGATGTGATTATTACAGATCATCATACGCCATCGGAAACGCTACCCAATGCTTACGCAATTGTTCATACAACGAGGTTATGTGGAGCAGGAGTATCGTATCTGCTTTCAAAAGAATTAAAAAAGGAGACAAATGAAGATACTCATTTAGAATTGGCTGCTTTGGGAACAGTCGCAGATCTTGTTCCACTGATTGGAGCAAATCGTGCAATTGTTACAGAAGGTCTGAAAAAACTTCATAAAACAAAACGTCCGGGTTTACTTGCTTTATTGCAACAAGCCCGGGTGGATCAAGAAGCAATTGGAGTTTATGAAATCGGCTACATCATCGGACCACGTCTCAATGCATCAGGCAGAATTGATTCTGCAATGGATAGCCTTCGACTGCTTTGTACAAAAAAGGAAGAGCGAGCGGCTGAGTTGGCGGCGAAATTAGAATTGGTGAATCGTGAAAGGCAGCAACTTCTGAAGGAAGCAACAGAGCATGCAATATCAGGGATTAGGGACGAGGGACTTGGGGCTAGAAAAATTATTGTGATTGGACATGCAAGCTATGCTGAAGGGATTATCGGATTAGTGGCCGGAAGATTAGTTGAGGCGTTTTATCGGCCTGCAATTGTTCTTTCGTTTGGAGAAAGTATGAGTAAAGCTTCCGTCAGATCGATCAATGGTTTCAATATTATAGAGTTTCTTCGTCTCCACAACGAGCATTTTGTGAATGTCGGAGGGCATCCGATGGCGGCCGGATTTACTATCGAGACGGCAAAGATTGAGCTTTTGAAAAAAATACTTGAAGAGAAAGCAGAAATTTTGCTGACCGAAGAATTGCTTATCCGCAGTTTGAAAATTGATTGTGAAATACCCTTCAGTTTGTTTTCAAAAGAGTTATATAATGCTATTCAGCAGCTTGCACCTTTTGGCATGGCAAATCCCGAACCAGTGTTTGTGACATATGATGTGACTGTCGAGAATTTCCGGGTCATCGGCAAGGAAGGAAATCATCTGAGACTTATGCTCAGACACAATGAAAAATCTTTTGAAGCAATTGCATTTGGGATGGGTGAGCTGGGTACAGAATTAAAAATAGGAGATACTATTGATGTAGCTTATGTACTTGATGAAAATACGTGGAATGGTAACACAAAATTGCAATTGAAAATTAAAGACATAGTAGTAACTCATTAATTAGCTTCTTGTTAATCTGTTGAGGCTGATGTATGATACAATAGTTAAAATTTATGGCAGATATAACAACCAGAACACGTATAAAAGATTCTACTGCAAAAGTTACTGAGCAGGTTTTGCTTCAAGGTTGGGTTGCGACCAAACGTGATCATGGCAAACTGACGTTTATAGATCTTCGTGACCGTACAGGAATTATCCAATGTGTTGGTTTTGGAAAAATGGGAGAACTTTCAGTGGAATCAGTTGTCGAAATCGTTGGCACTGTTAAAAAAAGACCCGAAAAAATGATAAATCCACATATCGAGACGGGGACGGTTGAAATTTCAGTCGAAGATTATACGGTTTTAAATAAAGCAGAAGAGCTGCCAATTCAAGTAGATACCGATGGACATGAAATCGGTGAAGAGGTGCGTTTGCGGTATCGGTATTTGGATTTGCGGCGTGACCGGATGCAAAAAACTATGCGGTTGCGTTCCGACTATACCAACGCCATTCGTTCTGGACTTCTGAAAAGAGAATTTGTTGAGATAGAAACACCCATGCTTACAAAATCAACACAAGAAGGCTCACGGGATTTTCTTGTGCCATCACGTTTTCAGCCGGGGAAATTTTATGCGCTGCCTCAAAGCCCGCAGCAGTATAAACAGCTTCTTATGACTGCCGGTTTTGAACGGTATTTCCAGTTCCCTCGATGCATCCGCGATGAAGATTTGCGTGCGGATCGGGGATTTGAACATACACAGGTAGATATTGAGATGAGTTTTGTGACTCGTGAGGAAGTCATGAATACTGTTGAAGAAGTGGTAAAAGAGGCCGTGAATGCAGCAGGAGGCAAACTAAAAGATAAGACGTTTCCTGTTATTACCTATCAAGAGGCAATGGAAAAATATGGCGCCGATAAGTTTGACTTTCGAACAGAAGAAGAGAAAAAAGAAAATATCTTGGCATTTGCGTGGGTGATTAATTTCCCGTTTTTCAAGAAAGTTGATAAAAAAGATGCTGCAGAAGTCCGCGATGGCAAATCTGGATGGACTTTCACGCATAATCCTTTTAGTATGCCCATTCCTGAGCATGTCGAGTCGCTTTTGAAAGGTGAAAAAATTGGCGAGATTATTACCACGCAGTATGATTTGATTTGTAACGGATTAGAAGTTGGCGGAGGAAGTATCAGAGCGCATCAAGCAGAAGTATTGAAAGCAACATATAAAATAATGGGCTATAGCGACAAAGAGATTGAGCAAAGTGTCGGTCATATGCTGGAAGCGTTTTCTTTCGGCACGCCTCCTCATGGCGGCATTGCTCTTGGTCTTGACCGACATGTTATGATTCTTGCTGGTGAAACCTCTATGAAAGAAACAGTTGCTTTCCCGATGACTTCAACAGGCCGTACAGCAGTCATGGAGGCACCGTCTGAAGTTTCAAACGAACAATTGGAAGAGCTAGGGCTGAAGGTTGCCAAGAAATAATAATTTCTTCACTTCTGCCGCCAGTTTATTATAAAGATTTATCCTTTTCATTTCCTCCTGAAACAATTACAATTAATCTAGTTAATATTAACATGTCATGAAAAAGAAGCGATCCGCGATTTGGCAAAAAAAGAGGAAGTTTAAAAATACAAAACAGACTAAAAATACTCCTCAAGGAGCAAACAAATCCGAGCAAGCAAGTAAAATTGTTCAGCAAAAACAAGAAAATACAGCGCCCAAAAAATCTTTCTTCAAAGAAATTTTCTCGCGTAAACAAAAAGTAAAAAAAGAAAAAACAATTCACAAAGGCTCAAATAGGGTATCTTTTTGGCTTCAACGACATGACTCTGACATTCAATTAATTCTCTTTCCGCTGATTTTACTCGTGATTTTAGTAACGTTATCTATTTTTAATAATCAAATCTTGCTCACTATTGCCAAACATGAGCCGATTCTCAATGATGACATAACGCAGCTTAACCCCTATCCGTATGTCCGGGAAATAAACTCACCTTCTATTACGGCAAAAGCAGCAATTATTCTTGATAGAGGGTCCCAAGTCATTTTATACGCCAAAAATCCTCAACTTCGTTTTTCCATGGCCTCAACAACAAAGATCATGACTGCAATCATCGCGTTAAATTATTACAAATCTAATGACCTCCTCACTATCAAAAGTTCCAATGTCCCGGGTTCTGGACTTAATTTCTATCAGGGAGAACAGTTTCACTTCATGGATTTGATGTATGCAATGCTTCTTCCATCTGCCAATGACGCAGCTCAGGCGATTGCGGATAATTATCCGGGTGGATCGGATGCCTTTGTCAAACAAATGAATCAAAAAGCGCAAAGCCTGCACCTGACAAACACGCATTACAGTGATCCTGTCGGTCTTGATGATGATGGTGATTATTCAACTGTTATTGATATGGCACGTTTGGCATCTGTTGCTATTGCTAATCCAACATTTGTAGAAATAACCTCGACAAAATATAAAACAATAACCAGCGCTAATTTTACCCGACAATATCCACTAACCAGCACCAATGAATTATTGGGAATCGATGGAGTCACTGGCATCAAGACAGGAACAACTGAAGGAGCTGGTGAAGTATTGGTGACCTCCGTCGTGCGTAATGGACACACATATATTGTTATCGTTATGGATAGTCTTGATAGGTTTGCCGATACGACTGCACTACTGAATTTTATTGACAATAATGTGAAGTATGTTCTGCCTCTACCATCCGGACAATAAAGAAGTATTACTGGAGTGCATCGCTTATCACGGCGGGGACGTAGGCAAAGAATCCGTCCTGCCCTTGGAATACAATGATCGGCATAAGATATTGCTGCTGTGTATCACCAAGATAATAAGCAAGAAATACATTATTGATTAAGATTTGACTGTCTGTCCCATTGTAAGAAGCCACATATCCTTTGCCATTCTTAAGATCATCAAATGCTTGCTGCGCTGATTTAATCGGATACATTGCCTGCTTACTTGGCTGGAGATTAACTGTTTGGTGGTTAAAAATTGCAGAGACTACATCTGCTTCACTGTCACCTGAAGCAACCAGAAAATTCATCGTTGAGTACGGAGGGTGTGGATATAAAATCGGCAGCTGCATGTTGAAATCCTGGAAATGTGTTGCGTCTTGGTCAATCCCAGCAGTGAGCGTGTAATCAACTTCATTTTGATACAAGTCCACACGAATGACCTGTGCGTTTGAAAGACTCGTTGTGGGGACAAGCTGGCCACCTCCACTGATGGAAAATAGCTGTGGACTCGTTGTATAGGTATTATTGGGATTTGGATTTTGTGTTAATCTTAGATCAATATCGGACGGATTTGAGTTAGTTGTATTGAGAAAATTTTGTACGATCGGAATTGCATCCGTAGGATCATTAAGTTTTTGAATATACTGTCCTTGTTCAACATTTAAAGCAGTGAGATAATTTGAGCTCATTGTGAAATTTTGGCTGACAATATCAAAGACAATTTTTCTCTGAAAACCACCTAGTTCATCCCATTCATAATTGGAGCCTCCACGGGGAATTTCGGGAACCGTGTTTCCTGAACTATCAACAAATCCCAATGATGCAATTTTGCTCTTTGTGTTGTCAAGATTAAGTAAATTCGGCGGACTAATTATCATGGGATAAATGATAAGTCTATCGGGAAAGTCCTGAGGAAGTGAACCGCTGGTTGTGTTTAAGCTATAGGAGAATTGTCCTCTTACCGTGGTTTGCGGAAATGTAAGTTGAGGCAGCTTTCCGTATGCTTCATTTGGCGGTGGTATTTTGGGAGGGAAAAGCATAGCATGAATAACTCCACCTACTCTAATGAAAATAGCTATCATGATAATAGTTCCCAATCCAATACTTACGTACATGCCTGCTTTTTTTGCGAATTCTGTGGTGCCATGAAGTGTAATCATATATTGAGTATAGTTTAGATTTCGATTACAATGCAAGATAAGATGGTACGTACACGTATAGCACCAAGCCCGACCGGTAATCCGCATATCGGGACAATATATCAAGCTCTTTTTAATTATGCTTTTGCTAAAAAGTATAAAGGAACTTTTATTGTAAGGATTGAAGATACAGACCGTGCGCGTTTTGTTGAAGGCGCACAAGAAAAATTATTTAGCTCGCTTGATTGGTTTGGGCTGATAGAGGACGAAAGCCCGCGAAAAGGAGGCAAATTTGCGCCATACAAGCAGTCCGAACGGCTGGAATTGTATCAGAAATACGCTAAAAAATTAGTCGAAGAAGGCAATGCGTATTATTGCGATTGTACTCCGCAGAGGCTTGAAGAAGTAAGAAAAAAAATGCAGGAAGAGAAAAAGACTCCCATGTATGACAGACACTGTAGAGAATTGGGTAAGATTAAGGGGGTCATCCGATTGAAAATTTTGCCCGATAAAACATACACCTGGGCAGACGGTATACGGGGGGAGATAACATTTGACACGACAAAAAATGGGAACTTTCTCATTGATGATCAGGTGCTTCTTAAATCAGATGGTTTTCCTACCTATCATTTGGCAGTGGTTGTTGATGATCATGAAATGCAGATCACCCATGCCGTCCGTGGTGAGGAATGGATATCATCAACAGCAAAGCATGTTATTCTTTATCACTATTTTGGATGGGAAAAAGATATGCCGTTTTTTTTCCATACACCACTTTTGCGAAATCCTGATAAAAGTAAATTATCCAAAAGACAAGGACACACGGATGTGACTTGGTATCGCGAAGAAGGTTATTTGCATCAAGCTATACTGAACTTTTTGGGTTTGATGGGATGGACACATCCGGAAGAGAAAGAAATTTTTTCATTGGATGAATTTATTCAATTATTTGAACTCAAAGAGATCCGCGCTGTCGGGCCAATCTTTGATCTGACGAAATTGACGTGGATGAATGGTATGTATATCAGAGAAATGCCGGTTTCTGAGCTGGTAGAAACACTAAAATCATATAATTCGCAATTTGGTGAAGATAAAGATGCACTTAATTCAATTGATGAAGAAAAACTTTACAGCATTGTTGCGCTTGCGCGGTCACGAATTGACACTCTCAAACAATTTTATCCACTAGTAAAACACTTTTTGTCAGGATCACAGTTCACCATTGCGGCGGAAAATAAAGAAATTGCACAATCATTACTTGCAGGGTTTCAAAAAGTACAAGAGTGGCAAACAGAAGCAATTCTTGAAGTATTACGCACTGTTTTGAAAGACCATAGCATTCGGATGCCGGTTTTGTATACAATAATAACAGGACAAGAACGCGGACTCCCTCTGCCTGAATCACTTGAAATTTTGGGCAAAGATGAGGTTGTTGTACGTTTAGAAAAAGCATTATGATGACATCCCTTGCACAAATCATATCTTTTCTTTTTAATCCAGTAATGCTGCTTGTTTTTGTTCCGCTGATACTCGTTTATCGGACAACCGGAGATGTTGTCCTTGCACTTGCGTGGACCGGCTATACGATGATTTTTCTTCTTGCAATAACGTTTTTTGTTATTTACGGAGTTCATAAAAAAATTTTTACTGATTTGGATATCTCAAAAAGGACACAAAGACCGCTTCTATTTTTTGTAGGCCTTGTGATGAGTCTTGTTTATTTATGGGGTTTGTTTTTTTTGAACGGACCGAAGATATTAATTTTTGTCACCATTGGATTAATTGTCGGAGTTTTGCTTCTTGCGTTAATTAATACCCGTCTTAAGATCAGCTTTCATGTAACAACTGTCTCCGCCCTTCTTTTTGCCATGGCGATTATTTATCAAGGCTATTATTATTTGATGCTGTTATTCATTCCAACAGTTGCATGGGCACGTCTGAAAGTAAATCGACATACACTGCCTGAAACAATAAGCGGTGCATGTTTTGGTATTTTATTTTCTTTGTGCATGTATCTTTTGACAAAGCATGTTCTCAACTAATTTATGATAGACGGAAGAAAATTTATCAAATCGTTCAAATATGCTTTTGAAGGTATTCATTACGCGTTCAAAAATGATCAAAATCTGCTTATCCATTTACTCGTTGCTTTTTTAGTGATCAACGTTAGCATTGCTCTTCGCGTTTCACCTTTTGAGATGGGTATCTTGGGACTTACGATGATGATGGTCATCACTTCGGAAATGATCAATTCCGCCATCGAAAAAATGGTGGATCTGATCACCAAAGAACATCGTCAGGAAGCAAAAATTGCAAAGGATGTATCGGCCGGGATGGTCTTGTTAACTGCAATTGCGGCGGTTATCATCGGCACCCTAATTTTTCTCCCTTACGTTCTCAAATTCTTTCACAAATAGATATTTGATAGCTTTTTCTTCATGATTTTAGTAAAATAGAGGCCGCACTGTTGTTTGAAGTTTACCGCTAATTGCTAAGAACTAACAGCCAATATTGCCGAATCGTCTAATGGTAGGACAACGGATTCTGGATCCGTTTATCTTGGTTCGAATCCAGGTTCGGCAGCAATTAGTAGCGCAGCAATTGACTTATAGTATTATTTTGTTATAATATATTCATGGATAAAGAAGGTTATCGACGTGTGGATGCAATTATCTCAGGACGACTAGCATCTATTGTACCCGTTCCTGGTGAAGATAATAATCCCAAGGATGTTCGTTTTGTAACACTCATTACTAATGCTTATCCAGGGGTTATATTAAGTGAACTTGAAGCTGGTGGAGTACTTTTTAATGCCGATGTGCCTTCAGATAAAAAACCTCAATTAAGATTGATGGAACCTATTAGCACTCAGGGAAGTCTAACTTTTGAAGATATGCGATATCGTCGTCCTACTTCCAATAGAAGACAATCCCCCCGAACAAGTAGAAGTCCGCAAGGTCAATAATTACTACTCAAAAATAGTTTTTTCTATGCATAATTTATGTAAAAGAGGTAATATTTTGTGCGTAAAAAGTTCCAAGATCGTCAACTATTGCCATCTTAATTTTTTAGATTCAAAAACTGCAAAACCGCAATTGCTATTTCGAACCGAGATATTTTAGAATTATATTATGACTTCAATTGCCACTGCAACAAAACAAAAGAAGGTTATCGGAATAATATTGGTCATCATTACTGGATTATTAAATTTTCATCCGCCACATTTTTTAATTGAAAAGCATAAAAATCTCGGTAGCACCTCTCCAATACTGGAATTTGATTTGTTTATCTTGGTAATTGTCGCTATTGTTAGTGCTTTTGGTATTTATAAAAATATGCGTTGGGGATGGGTTTTAGGAATTAGTGTTTCTTGTATATCAATAGTTTTATGGATAGCTCAAGAAACAATAGGTTTGCCTGGTCTTCCAAAAATGTGGTTTGAACCCAGCAGGATAGTAGCATTAATTATTGAGGTGACATTTATAATTCTTGCATATCAAGTAATCGCTTCAACGAATAAACAAAAGACTGCAACTTAGATGTTAATGTGAAGCACTTTTTCAAGAATTAGTAACAAAGCAAAACAACACAATACAACTCCCGCTATAAATTCTGCTCTTTCTGCAAAAGTTTCACCAATTTTATTACCTATTCTTGTCCCAATAAACGTTAATATAAATGCTTGAGCAGCGATAAGGATTACCGTTAATGCGATAGGTAAACCTAATGCTCCCATACTAAACCCTACTGCTAACTCGTCAAGACTGACAGAAAGTGATGTTATCAGTAACCCTTGCCAATTATCTACTTTAATCTCATTCTCTTTTTTCGAAGAAAGTGCCTCTTTAATAATCCATAATCCAACACAAAAGAGTATGACTATACCGACAATAGATGCTATATCACCTAGCAATCCACTTACAATATGTCCAATAAAGAAACCTACTAATGGCATGAGCCCTTCAAAAAGCGTAAAACTTATACCAACTTTCAATTTGTTTTGTTTTCCTATTCCTGATATACCTAAACCAATTGCAACAGTAAATGTATCGATCCCAAGAGAAAGAATAAGGAGAGCAAGTTTAAGTTCAGTCGTTAAGAAGTGCATAGGAGTATGAATTTATTGTAGCATTATACTTGCAACAACTGTAATGATTTTTGATATACTAACTCGGGATATTTGATGCGATTGTACCAGTCAACCGTTCGGAAATCATCAACTAGTGCCAGCCAATTCCGCATAGCCCAAATGTACAATAGCAGAACTTTTTAGTAAAATTTGGTTATGATAAAAAAGATTGATTACTCGTCGACTATACAGGATTTAGAAAAATATACACTTACACATTTTTCTCTCCGTGAAATAAGAAGTAAAGGGGATTCTCTTTTCAAAGGATATTCTTCAATAGAAGTAAGCAATATTGCCTCTCAACTTTTTTCTTCTTCTCAGTATCAAGCTCGAATGTTGGCTACATATATTTTGGGAAAGCTTGCTTCACAATCAACTGATGCTTTTGAATTATTAAAAAAAACAGTAAGTGAAGATACAGACTGGCGGGTTCAAGAATTGCTTGCGATGGCATTTGACACCTATTGCAATGATAGAGGTTATGAAAAATCTCTCACAGTTATTAAAGATTGGTTAAGAGATAAAAAGCCAAATGTTCGTCGAGCAGTCACCGAAGGACTTCGCATTTGGACGAGCAGAGAATATTTCAAACAACATCCCCAAGTTGCAATTGACTTATTAAGTACCTTAAAAGAAGATGATAGCGAATATGTTCGAAAATCTGTTGGTAATGCACTTCGTGATATAAGCAAAAAAGAGAAAGAATTGGTAAATAATGAACTTAAGACGTGGAATTTACAAAGTAAAGCAATAAAGCAAACATATAATCTTGCAAGTAAATTTTTATAAGAATATAATTTAACAATTAAATGAATAATCCGATTACTGATTACGACAATTTTATTCTTCCCGTTGATGACCTTGATAAAGCAAAGGTTTTTACCATGATACCTTAAATTTCCCAGTAAAATTTGATTTTTCAGATGCAGGGATGACTGCATTTGGCGTGGGGAAGCAAGAGCAAGCAATCATTGTACAAGATAAAAATATTCATAAAGATATAAGACCTGTTATTCTTTTTGTTGTTGAAAATGTAAAAAAAACGTATGAGGCATTAAAAGCAAAAGGTGTTACCTTTCTTTCTGAGCCATTTGAAATTCCAACAGGGTTAATGGTGCAGTTTGAAGACCATTTTGGAAATCGACTAGGCATCACGGATTATTCTAAAAATCAAAAATAATGAGAGCAAAGCCAAGGATATTTTATAGGTAGATGGATTGATATTGTTGCTCAATCATAGTACTATAATAAGTTCCGACATTGTATACCAGTGCCAGCCGAGCGTATTTTAAGGAGCCTAGAAGCAAACTAATATAACTTTTTGCGTTTTTAGATAAATTCTTTTCCTAATGTTTCAAATATATTTTATACAAAATAGAGAATTAATCTTTTTATTTATCGAGGATTTGTATTTTTCCGTTAACATAAATAAAACCGAGTTTCTTTAATTTCTCATAAGTTGAGAATAAATTTTCGAAGATGGGGTTCCGTCTACGGGCAAGCTCCCCAGCTCAAAATGCGTAATTAGCCATAAAACGGGTTCTAATGTCGTCCAGGCTCCGCAGTTAAGCTCATCTATATAGAGTTCCATTCTGATTATCATTGACTTTTATAAGAAAGAGAATTACAATTCATATATCTGCATGTTTGCGCAGATAATGTATATGAATACTCGTAAGTCTATCGATCCAAAAGGTCTCCAAAAAGCAAAATCATCACTACCTGATGATGAAGTTTTTTCAATCGTCATAAAGGGTTTTAAGGCACTGGCTGATCCAACAAGAGCAAAAATTCTTTACGCTCTACATAAACAATCATTGAGCGTTCGTGATCTTGCTCAGATTGCAGGAATTTCAGAATCTGCAACATCACACCAACTCGCCTATTTGAAAGAGAGACATTTGGTGCAAGCAAAACGAGATGGTGTCATCATGTACTATTCGATCAGTTACCAACACTTACACAATTTACTTCAAGAAGCAGAAGAATACGCAGATCATGTAAAGAACGGCCATCCAGATCATCCAGGTATAAAATAGACTATTAAAAAATAATATGGAAGAGCAAATCAAAAAAGTTGCAGAAACACCAGCAGTCATGCTTGATAACAGTATCAAACAGTCTGAGCGGTTCATGAAAAATAAATATATTAAGCATGCAACTACTTATTGGGAAACGCTTGGGCCAGGTTTGACCACTGGAGCATCAGATGATGACCCATCAGGAATTGCCACATACTCCCAGACTGGAGCACAATACGGAGTACAACTTTTATGGCTGGCTGGATTTACCTTTCCCCTAATGGCAGTTGTTCAGGAAATGTGTGCCCGAATTGGTCTGATTACAGGATATGGATTAGCTGCAAGTATCCGTAAACATTACTCTCGTCCTGTGCTTTATACTTGTACTATTCTTCTATTTGCTGCAAATACCTTTAATCTTGGTGCTGATTTAGGAGCAATGGCTACTGCAACACAACTTCTTCTTCCGCAAATGAGCTTCTTTGTATTATTGATTATTTTTACGGTTGCAAGTCTTCTATTGCAAACTTTTACAACCTATACTCAGTATGCAAAATATCTGAAATTTTTGGTATTCGTATTGTTTGCTTATATACTATCTGCTTTTAGTATCAAAACCCTCGATTGGGGAAATATCATAAAACACGCAGTTATCCCGTCTCTTACTTTTTCCAGAGATCAGATCATTTTGGTTTGCGGTATTTTAGGGACTACTATTTCACCATATCTTTTTTTCTGGCAAACTTCACAAGAAGTTGAAGATCATCTTTCATTAAAGGGAGCTGAACATATCCATGAACATCATCAAGGTATTCATGATGAAAAAACTCTCAAAAAAGAAATAAAGAATATGCGAGGAGACGTATGGCTAGGAATGTTTATTTCAAATCTTGTTATGTTTTTTATTATCGTTGCCACAGCTGCTACGTTATTTACCCATGGAATTACCAATATAGCAACAGCTTCTGATGCTGCAAAAGCTCTTAGACCGATTGCAGGCAATCAAGCGTATCTGTTATTTGCTATTGGTATTATTGGTGCAGGTTTATTAGCAGTTCCCGTCTTAGCAGGGTCAGCATCGTATGCAATATCCGAAAGTCTTCGTTGGAAATCAGGATTATATCGCAAACTTCATGATGCTCCAGCTTTTTATGGAATAATTATAATTTCTATGCTTATCGGATTTGCAATTAACTTCCTTGGCATTGATCCAATTAAGGCACTTATCTATTCGGCAGTATTGAATGGTTTAATTGCACCTCTTATTCTTTTTCTCATTGTTCGTATGAGTAGCAATAAAAAGATTATGGGAGATCATACGAATCATCCATTCATATCGCTTCTTGGTTGGCTTATTACTAGTATTATGGCTATCGCAGGAGTAGCAACTATCATTTCACTTTTTATATAAAAGAATCTATGACTACACAAAAAGACGACTTAGATGAACATTCCCATACATCAGATGAACATGGTCATTCGCATGGGACGATAGACGCAACAATTTATAGCTCTCAAAAGGGTTTGCGTGCTGTGACAACATCATCACTCATCCTTTTTATTGGATCACTTTTCCAACTTGTTGTTGTATTGCTTTCGGGAAGTGTTTCATTACTCTCTGATACTATCCATAATTTTGGTGATGGAGCAACTGCCATTCCTTTAAGTATCGCCTTTATATTAGGAAGGAAAAAACCAACTGCACGTTTTAATTATGGCTATGGGAAAGCAGAAGATTTAGCAGGAGTAACTATTCTTTTTTTTATGTTAGCAAGTGCTATTTACGCTGCTTATGTTTCAATAAATCGTTTATTCCATCCATACACTCCAACTCACTTATGGGTTGTTGCAATTGCTTCGCTTGTTGGGTTTGGGATCAACGAAGGAGCAGCACTGTTTCGAATTCGTGTAGGTAGAGAGATTAAAAGTGAAGCACTCATAGCTGATGGAAAACATGCTCGCATGGATGGAATAACCAGTCTTACGGTACTTATTGGAGCATTAGGAGCGTATTTAGGCTTCCCTATTGTTGATCCAATTGTAGGACTATTTATTACTGCGCTAATTCTTCATACGATCTGGGAGTCTGCTGGGCCGGTTTTTACAAGATTATTAGATGGAGTTGATCCGGAAATTACCCATCAAGTGAAACATGCAATAACAGAGGTAAATGAAGTTAAAGAAGCAAAAGATATACACATACGATGGTTAGGACATATGCTTTCAATAGAAGTAACTATCTGTGTTGATCCAAAGTTAACAGTTGCAGAGGGACATGTAATTGCGGAAGAAGTACATCACGAGTTACATGAACACTTCCCATATTTAGCGCATTTATCGGTGCATGTTGATCCACACTAATATTATGGAAAAGTATGCGAATGTCGTTGGTGGGTCCCCACATGATTTGAATATCCCACTTTTTGTGAAGACAACATATGACGAGGCAGATTATGTAACAATATGTTTTAAAAAACCAAAAGGATTTATATTTGAGCCTGGAAATTGGATCGATATTCGCTTTCTTTCACCTGATCTTTCCATAGGGAAAACGTACTCCATTGCTTCATCACCGACAGAATCAGATATTCTCATTACGTTTAAAAAAGGAGTGAGCAAATTCAAAAAAGCGTTTGAACAAATAAGTGTAGGTGATACGATGCTTATTACATGGTTTTCTTTTCAACAAAAAGTATCAATCCTTATTCATTGCAGGAGGTGTTGGTATTACTCCATTTCGCAGTATGATAAAAGAAGTAATAGATACAAATAGTAAGGTTAGTATTACACTTATTTATTTGAATCATAGTGATAATTTCCCTTTTAAGCAAGATCTTGATGAATGGCAAAAGAAGTATCCTTATTTAAAAATTTACTATATTACATCAGCTAAATTTGGACGCTTAACAAAAGAAAAACTTTTACAATTAGTACCTGATATAAGGGATTTTGTGAACTATGTTGCAGGATTTCCTGGAATGGTAACAAGTATCGAAGATATGTTATTAAAACTTGGTGCTAGAAACGAAGATATTAAAATAGACAGCTTTGACGGTTATTAGTAGTAAAGTAATTATCAAACAAAAAATTTCCATAGTTCCCCAAAATTTGAGGCTTGTATATTAGGTAGATAAGAAGGAGTAAAATAAGAACCGGAGAGCCAGCATTCGAGGCCTTGGAACAGTTTAATACTGTGTCCACTCATTTAGCCTCTGGCAGACGTAAACCAACGCTGTATGGCATTCAATAGGAAGTACAATTACCACCGATACCATCAAGCACTTGGCTACAAAAAACCCTCCAAAAAAAATCAACTTTCCATAGGGTATGTTATCGAAGAATTAAAAGAGAATCCTCTAAGTGGTAAACCCCTTACTAGAGAATTAACACAAAAATATTCATATAGGGTTGGCGTATATAGAATTATTTACAAAATAAATAAAAAAGACAATATCGTTACAATAATTTCCGCTGGACATCGGGCTACTATTTATCAATAATTATTTATTTGATTCTCAATTAATTGAATTTTTCCATTATGATAAATAAAAACAAGCTTTTTTAATTTTTCATAAGTTTTAAGAAGAGGCAAAAATTTGGTTTCGTCTACGGGCAAGCTTGCCAGCTGATCAATTCTAGCTCCATTTTTGCTTCAAAATACTTTTTTTTCGACTATGATAAAATTAATTCATGAACAATCCGTGGGATGCATTAAGTCCTTTGTTTAATACTACAAAAGATGAAGAAGAGATCTCTTCACATGTTGCAGATAATATATTAATAGCATGGCCAGTAATACTTGATTTCATTGAACAAAATAAACCAACTGGAGAAAATCTTCGCTTATTAGAATACGGATGCGGAAGTGGCAGTTTTGCATATAAACTTCAAAAACTTGATTACAATGTTACAGGAATTGATTCTTCAGAGGGTATGATAAAAAATGCAAAAGCCGCTTATGGAGATGAAATAAAGTTTCTAGTTGGCGATTCATCAATTCTTTCAAAACAATCTCTCTATTCGATAATAACCTCTGTTATGACCTTTCAATTTGTAGAGAATATAGAAAAAACTTTTCAAGACCTTTTTGATGTATTAGAACCTGGAGGTATTTTTATATTTGCAATACATAATCCTGAGTTAGTTAAAAAATATATACATCTAGGAATCTTTTTTGAAGATTTTGATTCAGATGAAAATCCAAAAAGAGGAATATTACATTTAAGAGATAACAAAATTCCAATCTTTATAAGATCGGCAAACGAATATAATCATATCTTACAAAAAATAGGGTTTGAGTCTTTATTGGAAGAATACCCGCCATTCACTGAAGAGTATATAAAAAAATATCCTACATCTGAACCAGTTGACGTAGCTGAATATCTTATACTTGGCTATAAAAAAGTTTAATTTATAGCCCAGGCACAAGTTGTGCAATAAGATTACAATTTTGTGCGTAAAAAGTTCCAAGATCCAGCAAAACTATCCTTCGAAACCCTTATTCTAACCTCATAGAGTGCTATAATTAATTTGTGAGTGGAAAAGATAAAAGAATAGATAACTACATCAGAACACTACCTCTCTGGCAACAAAAGACCAAGTAAATATTTTTATATATGACCCAATTGCTCCAGACCCAGAAAAAATAATTAATCAAGGTCAAGGTAATCTAACTGCTAGAGCGATACAGATTTATGAAGGAGACACAATAAATGAAAAAGCTTTTGTAAAGCTTATTAAAGCAGTTGTTGTAAATCATCATGCAGGGGGTTGGAGAAAATTACAAAAGAACTGAATATTTTTGTTTATAAAAAGTTACTCCGAAGTCAATGATATTTTTTAATTCGAACTATTGCTACACCTAAAAGTACAGCAAAAAAAAGAGAGCTAAAGGTGGTAAAGAGAGTAAAAAAGAAGAAGAATCCGGCTAGTTTAGTCTAGAAAATAGTACAAGCTTACTTGTACTATTTTTTACCGTTTTTGAGCCTAAAATCCTTTTTTTATTCCTTTCTCTCTATATATATTAAGAACGGAAAAATATGACTAAAATAACAAACGCAAAATTACTAGATACAGTAGAAAATCTAAAACCTAAACAAAAAGAAATTATTGATAACATCCTTCGATTCCGCTACCTAACCAGACCTCAACTACAACTACTGCTTAATCACAAAACCTGGAAACGAGTCATAACATGGCTTAATGAATTAACAGATAAACAATATATCTTTCAGTTTTACACAAAAAAAACTTGCTGCAAAACCAGAACTGGAATAAACAAACCGGCGTAGATGCGGCAGCTGTTCGCTTTACGAGTCGCTTCTCTGCCCGAAATGCGATTTGTATATGAAGTTAATTCTAACTAGTCTGAGGTTCCATATTCTTTCTTTCTCTGCATCCGCTCATTGATAAATCGTAGGATCGGATTCGCTGATATCTCCCGTTTGTGGAATATATGGTGAAAGATACGGAGGAATCCGACACATAGCATATAGCCGATTGCCACTCCAACAGTATTAAATATTACATCATTGATGTCGGCAATCCGGAACGTAATATTTGCCATAAGTCCCGTTATTAACTGCGTAAGCTCGATAGCGATGCTAAAGAGCATGCCAATAACGACTATCTTTTTCATGCGGAAATTCGTAATGAATGGTAATCCGAAGCCGAAAGGCATCATAAGCAGAATGTTAAGAAGTGATGTTCTCACATCCTTTAGCGTGAGTGAGATTAACGGAATCAGATTCAAACTTTTCCCAGTTGCTACACCATTCAGAATAATATTTGGGGCAAAATGCTTTAAAAGAATGAGAGATTGAAATTGAAATAGTGTGTAATCCAAAACCTTAACTATGTAGACATAGAAGATGGTGAAGAAAAGCAAATATACAAGACTTCTCTTTTTCTTTAATCGAAGAAAGGCAAGTGTGCCGGCCCAAATCAAACCAAGAAGAAGCATGGCCGATATATTTACATACGAATTCCATATATTTGCTTTATTAAAATCCGCTCTTTGTTTTTGCATTGATTGAATTTTTTGACCTGTTAGATTTTTTTGACTTCCATTGCAGACCACAACAGTATCTGCGGTGAAGCTGCCATCGGGATTTGGACCTCCGACAAGCGTTACTCTTTCTCCTACTTTCAAATCGGATAAAGATACGGAGCCGGTTGAAGTTTTGATTGTGGCTTGATCAGTAAGGTGAATAATTTTATTGCTGCCGTCATTTTGCTTAAGAGTAAATGTGTTGTTTCCCACACTAATTATCTGACCATTTCCACCAGTGCCACCACAGAGATCTCCGCTGTGAGGAATCGCACCTTCAGACTGATTAGCCGCCAGCACCATACTCGTGTAACCACTAGACACAGTTGCTACGACAATAATAGCTATACTGATTATATAAATTCGCTTCATAATTTTTCGCCTTTCCTAAAATACTATGCATAGGGGAAATGCCGTTAGATTATATCAGGAATATATATAAAAAGTTCCCCGATAGTCTGGGAAAAACTATATCAAACCGATCAACCCTCACTTAAATTCGAATTCTGATGTATAATTAATCCTAAAATATACAATGCAAGCTGATATTTATAATCCAGAGTTATGGAATAATTTCTTCTTGATGCTAGGTGGTGGAGTTGCTGCTTTAACTGGTCTAATTTTTGTTGCGCTTTCAGTTGCACTATCATTAAAGTTTGAGGATATGACCAAGGATGCCACTCATAAATATAGATCTATTAACACGTTAGCAGGATTAACTGCAGTTTTTGTAACATGTGCATTGGTATTGATGCCTGGTCAAAATCACCAAGCAGTAGGCATAGAAATGTTATTAATTGCGTTTATTGGAGCAATTATTTTCTTATATGGTTTTCATCAAGCTTTTAAATTTGGATCTCACCCGAGTAAACGACGTTTGGTAATCGGAGGCAGTCTTTATTTAGCAGAAGTAATAGGCGCTATAATGCTCATATCTGGTTTTATAGTGGGGTTATATATAGCCGCGGTTGCAATAGTATTAAATGTGGCATTTATGATTTCAGCAGCATGGTTGCTAGTTGTTGGTGTTTATAGCGCACGTAGGTAAATAAATTATAACTGAAGAAAGATGATTTTATTTTCTTACCCTCACTTTACAAATATTTGCTACATTATTTAAATATCTAACATAAAATGTATATGAGAACGCTTCTTATCCTTTTTTTTGTAGCAAGTTTAAGCTTAGTTGTGACTTTGCCGGTAGATGCCGATACAAATACACTACAACAAGATGTGAATGCATTGCAAAATGTAGGAAACAGTGGTGTATATGCTGAAGCACATGATCATGGACAAGTAAATATAGCTAAAGCTGGCGTAGCTCAACTGGATACCACCAATCCAGTTCCATTTGGTACTCACTATCGTACAGGTAGTGTAACGAAAACATTTGTTGCAGCTACGATTTTGCTATTAGTTGGACAAGGCAAACTTTCACTTGATGATACTGTAGCTCATTGGCTTCCTAAACTTCCCAACGAAAATGGAAATGATTGGTCAAAAATTACTATTCGTGAGCTATTAAATCATACCAGCGGTTTATATGACTATGTCCAAGACCCTAATTTTTTGGCAACGATTGATACGGCTGATGCTTATCAAGCTAACTATAACAAAACATATGCTCCACAGGATTTAATTAATATAGCCCTTTCCCATCACCTTAACTTTGCTCCTGGCACAGGATGGTCATATTCTTCTACAAACTATGTAGTAGCAGGACAGATAATACAAGCAGTTACTGGTAAAACATGGGATGCGGAAATAGATAGTCTTATTAGTCAACCGCTTGGTTTGACTGATACTTTCTATCCGGGAATGACTATAACTATGCCAGATCCATTTGCATACGCCTACAATATTTATACAACGAGTGCTAGTAATCGTATTTATACTGATGTTACCCTTGATAATATGACATGGGCAGATGCAGGGGGAGGTTTGATCTCCACAACAAGCGATGAAAATAAATTCATGTCTAGTCTTCTTTCTGGAAAGTTACTGCAGCCTAATCAGCTGACTCAAATGGAAACACTAGTACCTGTTCAAAAAAATGTAGGATATGGATTAGGAATCGTTGGACAACAATTAAGTTGTATGAAGCAACTTCTATGGTGGCACAATGGTGGCACTATTGGCTATGAAACATGGACAGGCACTACTGCCGATGGAACGGTAAGTCTTGCTTTGACGTTATCAACATCTTCTTTTACCGGCTCTGATAATACTTTTAATCAAACTACTTCAAATCTTGAAGATACATTAATCCGACATGTCTTTTGTGGCCCAAAAACTACAGCTACTGATTCAATTACCCAATTAGAGCCATCTATGAATAATAATTCTTTTCTTCAATAAACTTTTAAAAATGAGGTTCAGTTCATAAGTAAACCCGCCAAAAATTCCTACCTATTTCCTCGAATTATGAATAAGATTATGTATATCAGAAGCAACTGTAGATAAGTCGTTGTTAAGCTGGTGGCCACCTTTAGGAATTTCTCGTACTATTGCCTGAGGTATAAGCTTTGCGTAAAGAGCAAGGTGATCAAAAGGTATTACTTCATCATCACGGGTATGGTAAAGAAATATATGTGCTTTTTGAGGAAATTTCGCTGCAGCATCTTTTGGCAGCGCTATCTCTTTATACCCTTCATAATGCCAGCCGTTACCTCCCCAAAATGGTGTTTCCAGAAGAAAAATACCAAGGGGAGTCTTCTTTGTTTTAATTTCAGTAAGACTTTTTGCAAGATGAGAAGCTCCTACAGAATGACCAACTAACACAATTGGATCTGACATACTATTTAATTCACTTTCAATTTTTTCCTTCCAAAGTTTGTATGGAGCATTATCTTCATCCGGCATTTTGGGATACGTAACTTTATACTCAGCCCCAAGCTCTTGTTGTAAATTATCAGCCAACAATTTATCTATTTTGTAAGCACCTTTAGCAGCGCCTTGTATAAATAAAACATGCTTCATTTTAACCATTCTTGTATTATAAGTTTATAAAATGAGAAGCTTGTAAGTAATTTTTGTTAAGCATTTATATTAACCTATGGTGCTAGTCCGATAGTTTGAGATAGAGTAGCTCGGGAGAAGATAGTGAGTTAACCTACAAACGAATCAAATAATTAATTTAATAATAACTATAGAAGTTGTATCAATTTTTTATAAGCCAACTTAGGATATTAATACTTTCATACCATCCCAATGTTCTGAAATCGTCAACTGATGCCAGCAAAACCCACCCCAGTACTTTCGTATTATAATCTCATAGAAAGAAAATTTATTTATTTGAAGTTTTTCCAAACTGGCCTCATCGCCAAATATAAAATCCCAAGCATACTACTGTTGACTACTAAAACAATTAACAAACTTACGATTACTTGGTTTACCTTAGACACAATGTTAAATTCATTGATAGCTGTTACTAGAAATAGTACAATTGCTGAGGATATAAAAAGCGTGACTCCTATTTTTTTCCATCTAAGTAGCTGGACTACTGCCAATATTTGTACAAAACCAGCAACAATTCCAATAAGACTTATGTAGCTTTTAGTAAGAAATATAAAATGTAGATACGTTAGGGAGTCAAGCGTTAAAGCTATAGAGAATAGAAGCAATATAATTAGCCATATTGTTAAAAATTTTGGTCTTTTCATTTTGCTTATTAAGACTTATACACTCTCGTACCAATATACATGACTAGCATCCCTATGCCATACGCCCTACAGATTGTCTAAAATTTATCAAACTCTGCCTGGCCACCAGTAAACCATGCAACAAGCAGAATTATCGCCCACACAACCGCAACTCCTACGATAAAAATCCATATCGGACGATTATATCTTTTAAATCCCAAACGCCACCATCTAATAAGTCCTAAGAGTCCAAGGATAACAAAAATTAAGGCAATTATTTGTGCAGGTGAGGCCATATATTTACCATATACCTTATGAAGTCTTTGGGTCAATGACATTGGTTCTTTTATTTCAGAAGAAAACTATGCACGGCTAAGGAAGGTAATACTTGTAATGTTTTTATTTCTTCCCATCTTTGTCTTATTAGTCACAACTTGCGAGTTGCAATAAGTATTAAAAGATAGTACAAAGCAATAATCTTGCTTCAACGATTATCCATCCTGAGCAAGCACTTAAAGTGGGCTGCTTATAAAGAAATGGATGAATATTGAAAAAGATTTTCTCTATAAAAAGAGCGAAGAATCCCGCAAGTTCCAAACAAATCCAGTCCAAACAATGGGTCTCCAACAAGAAAAGTATATCCTTCTCTTGGGTTATTTTCTGTAAGTTTCTTGTCGATTATTACTTAATATACCAGTTTCTACATAGCTACTAGTGCCAGCATCTTAAGTTAGCTTCGAAACATCGTTTTTAATAGCCTCTCAGTTCTTACTCGACTAGTTATAGCTGAATTGTAAAATTTTTGATTCATTGACAACTCGATCTATACATGAAACACTAAAGGTGGCAATTGTTACTTATGAGAAACATTGTAAAGAATATGAAATGGACAAGAGGGAGAAGTAGAGTTGAGAGACCTACCAATACAACAAAGTATAACTTAGCATTGAAACAAAAAACCTTACATTTACCCCTAAAGTTGTTCAACTCACTAATAGGAAAAAAGTAATCTTAAAGATAAGTAGGGGAACAATCACAAACTCTGTAGTCAATTTCTGCCTACCTGGCCAATTTTATTTCGCATTGTTTTTTTATATGGTCTACTTGAGGATCATACGATATGAGGCGTTAATTCTTATGACTTGATTTAAACAGTGAGCCTGGTTCCCACGGAGTTCCTAACATTGGTAGTATCCACCAGTTCATCTCTATCCATCCGGCAATGCGCCATGCAAGGATGAGGAATAATTCAATCAATACCATAATCGGGCTAATACTCACTGTTCCTGCGAAAAGATAATTCATATTCATCGTCGCCCCGAAGAATGCGGCAATTCCTATAAATAGTCCCAGAAGCAAACTTATTCCGATTGCTAATTCACCAAAAGCAACAATATGTGAGCATATATTTATGTTTGGTAAGACCACATTTTGTAACCAAACAGCACACCAACCCGAGACATCAGGATGCGCTCCTGATGATTTTTTCAAAGCTCCCATGACAAATCAACTAAGAGCACCTCCAGCATGTGAACCAACCCATAGAGGATCCATAACTTTTTCATACCGGCTTGAAGCCATTGCCAGGCGAAGTAAACACGAAGTATCAACCACTTATTTAGGGGTAAGTACTGTTACTGTATTTGAACCATAGGAACTATACCCTGCTGCGTTTTTCCCTTTGACGGAATAGGTATAGGTTGTGTTGGGTTTGGTATTAGTATCGGTAACACTTGTATTGGTACTTGACGTGTAGTATGTATTATTTCGGAAGATATCATATCTGGAAATGCCGGTAGGGTCAGTTGATGCCGTCCAATTCAGTGCAACTTGTGTTGATGAAATCGCTTTTGCGGTAAGATTGGTTGGTGTTGTTGGTTGAGTAGATACTGTTAGTATATTTGAACTGTCTGAATTATTCCCCACAGTGTCTTTGGCTTTTACAGAAAATGTATAGACGGCACCCGGGGTTAGATTAGCAATAGTAATACTTGTACCAGTACTTGATGTGTAGTATGCGTTATTTCGGAAGATATCGTATCTAACAACGCCTACATTATCTGCTGACGCAGGCCAGGTCAGCGTAATTTGTGTTGGTGAAATCACTTTTGCAGTGATATCAGGCGCTGTTGGAGCAAGTGTATCCTGATATGAACCCATTGAAACTGGATAGTCATGTAAGAGAGCAAGGGTTGGATCATTATCTCCGATATTGTAGTTACAGGAAGTTGCATCATTATCAGCTATAGCCCAGGGCATAAAACCTACGATGCCAGCCTTAAACTGGGCATCCATTTTTGCCTTCATATCGTCCCTGCGAGTAGTCAAATTTATACAGCCACTACCATTAGAGACTGCCTGTATACCAACTTCTCCAACCATAAGGGGTTTATTCATGGCTTTTGCCTGATTCAACCGCTCTTGCAGTCCATTATATTGATCTCCCGGCATTGGCTGAGTTATGTGGTCAAAATCGTGATACGTAACGACATCAACTGCAGGACTTTCATTGACGTATTGATAATCTTGAAATACCGCACCACACTGACCATTTCCTCCAAGGCCAGAGCTTACTAAATGGTTTTTATCAATACTTTTGATTGCTCCACCCACCGTATCAAAGAATGATCGAAGTGCTTTTGTCGATGCAGCTTCATTGGTACATACTTGTTTGGCATAACAGGCCGTTCCTTGTGCGCCACTACACTCTGCTACAACAGGCTCATTAATTGGTTGCCACATAGCAACTGCTGGTGAGTCTTTGTAACGAGCGACAACCATTTTAACGTAGTCAAAATACGGTATAGGTGTCAGACCATTTCCATAGTCATTGATTGCTTTTGTATAGCCTCCTGCGTACCAGGCTGTATCTCTCCAGTGACCATCATCACAGTTTCCCGCTTGATCACCCAACACTAAAATTAGTTTATCTCCATCCTTTTGCGCGGTATTTATTACCCTATCCAATCCAGTCCAATCAGTTTTTTTGGTCACAGGATTTGTGGTAATACTTCCCTGAAATGCCCATACTCTGACCATTGAATTAGGACGAAGATGAGAAAAAACCGTATTCAAATTACTTTCTTCAATACCACAACCGACATTTCCTGTATACGTACCAAGATTAAATGCATTAATGCCTGTGAATTGATAGAGACTTCCATTTAGGTAGAGATTTGTTCCTTGAGCACTGACAAAGGGACTATTGGGGACAGTTGCGGCAAGAGCAGGGTTGTTTGACAATACTAAAACTGGAGAGATAAGACTAAGTAAGAAGACAAAAATTTGAAGCAGGATAGATAATTTTTTGAATAACTTCATACTATATATATGGTGCTTTCAACTTATAATTTGTTGAACCATTTTGTCTCCCTTTGAAATGTTACATATTTGTAACCTTATTTATATTTATAATTGTTTTTTTTCTATTTGTCAACAAATAAGAGCATTAGTTATTGACAAGAAATAACTAAATGTTTAATACTAGATTTAGGTTACAAATTTGTAACTATAATAATGGCATGACAGATTTTATTTCTAAAAAAACAAAAATTACTACTGCAGAAAGTTCTGCTGATCCCTCGCAAACTATTGGATACGTTATTTATTTACTCGTAGGTATAATTGAAGCTTTTCTTATTTTTCGGTTAGTCTTTAAGCTTATGGGTGCTAATCCTGAAAGCAATTTTGTAAATATTATTTATTCACCGACACAAATTTTTATCGAACCTTTCGCAGGAATATTTCCTCAAACAACTACTCAAGGTGTAACGACAGCTGCGGTTCTTGAGCCAGCAACGCTTGTCGCAATTATTGTTTATGCTCTTTTGGCCTGGGGAATTACACAAGTATTAAAAATAATATTTCGACGACCACACTAAAAATTTGAACTAAAGTTTTATGCAGACTAGTAGACAGAATTATTTTCCCAAGATCACTTTTCCTTACTGACAAATACTTATGCCAAATAAAATTGTTGACATCTATAATCATACATTGGGTATTAAGGGATTTGATTATGATCAGATTAATGAAGAAGTTTTTATTGGCACAAATATGTGCTGCCAGGTGGGATTTAATAAAGAGTTGCTGAAGAAAAATGTCAAAGCAGATATTAGCTTAGAAGAATTTAGAGTGGATGCCCCTATTGGAGTGGATTACTATTTGTGGTTGCCAACGAAAAATCATGAATCCCCAACTCTTGATAAATTGATGCTTGGCGTTCAAACATTAGATTTCTTAATTAGTAGAAAAATAAAAGTTTATATTCACTGTAAGAACGGACATGGAAGAGCACCTACATTATATCTTGCTTATCTTATTAAAGAAGGAGTGGAAGTTGATGAAGCAATAAAATATCTTAAGCATAAAAGATCGGTTATTCATTTTACACAAAACCAGATGAATGCCTTGAGGGGTTTTAAAAATTCTCTGAAAAATACCTTTTCAAATAAAACACAAACACATTTAGCTAATATCTGAAAGGAGGTGAATAGATGTATGGCAACAAAAGGAAAAGGTTGTGGATTTGCATCCATGGATAAAAATAAACAACGCTCAATCGCTAGTAAAGGCGGAAAAGCTGCTCATAAGAAAGGAACAGCTCACAAATGGACAAGCGAAGAAGCAAGACGAGCAGGAAAGATTGGTGGTCGAGAACCTAGAAAAAGAAATCGTCAGCGTGTCCGGATCTTCGGCTTGTAAAACTAAGAATCGGAAATCAAACACGAAGAAAGGAGGTGACATATGAATAGTAAAATAATTATGGGCGTTATCGTGGTAGTTATCATTGTTGGAGTTATTCTCTATATTATGAACCAATCTGGCACGATGCAACAAAGTAATCCATCTCAGCGGCAGACTCAAACTGTTTCATCGCCTGCAATAGCACAAAATGCTGTTACCATACAAAACATGACTTTTTCCCCAGCAACACTTAGCGTTAAAGTTGGAGATAAAGTAACATGGATAAACGAAGATTCTATAGGACACAGTGCAACAGCAGATGATAATAGTTTTGATACAGGTGTTATAGCACAAGGGCAATCAGTAAGTGCTACTTTTAGTAAGGTGGGTACATACACGTATCATTGCAGTGTGCATCCAAATATGAAAGCAACAATTATTGTCACACAATAATTCCTTACCGTTACATAAACGAACTTATCAGAAGATAAGTTCGTTTATTATTTAGCCATATCATTGCAAAACAATTGCTGCATCAAAATTTATTATTATGACTATTGTTGAGAGGATGAAGTTGTAAAGGTTACTCTATTTGAACTCCCTGAATTATTACCTGCCGCATCTTTGCCTTTGACAAAAAACGTATAGGTAGTTGAGGGCGCTAAGCTGGTGATGGTAATACTTGTTCCTGTTGTCGAGGTAAAGTAATTATCATTGCGGAATATATCGTATCTAGTCACTCCTACATTATCCGTTGATGCACTCCATGTTAAGGTAACTTGTGTCGGTGAATTCACAGTAAAATTAAGAGGAGCCGTTGGTGCCTGTGTATCGGGAGTTGGAGTTGCGAGCGGTGTTGGTGATGGGAAGGGTGTGGCCATATACACAGTCCCACTTGGAGCTAATGGTGTCCCCATTGAAACAGGATAATCATGAATAAGCGCAATGGCTGGATCATTCGTTCCTATATCATAATTACAAGCCGTTGAAGTACCCTCAGATAATGACCAAGGCATAAACCCCGCTATACCTGCTGCAAATTGAGCATCCATTTTTGCCTTCATTTCGCCACTTCGAGAAGTCAAACTGATACAACTGGTACTATTATCCATGGCATTTATACCAGCTTCTTCAACAATCAATGGTTTATTGATCAGCTTCATCTGATTCAGCCGTTTTTGTAGCCCATTATATTGATCTCCTGGTAGTGGTGTAGCATCACTTCCATAATCGTGGTACGTTGCGACATCAATCCCCGGACTTGAATGAACATACTGATAATCTTCAAATTGTGCGCCGCATTGTCCTGCTCCAATGACACCAGAGCTCACTAGATGGTTTGAATCAATACTTTTGATTGCTCCGCCGACTGCATCGAAAAAGGATCGAAGTGCTACCTTGGCGTTAGGTTCATCACATGTTAGCTTGGCGAAACACGCAGAACCACTGGCACCTTGGCAATCTGATGCTTCCGGTTCATTAATTGGTTCCCACATAGCAATAGCTGTTGAATCTTTATACCGTGAGACAACTAATTTGACGTAGTCTAAATAGGGTATAGGTGTGAGACCGTTCCCATACTCATTGACCGCTTGGGTATAACCTCCAGAATACCACGCTTTGTCTTTCCAATGACCGTCGTCACACGTACCTGCTTGATCACCGAGTACTAAATCTAACTTGATTCCATCTCTTTGTGCTGCGTTAACGACTCTATCAAGTCCTGTCCAATCAGTTTGCTTGTTTTTCACATTTGTTGTAATGCTCCCTTGAAAAGCCCATACTCTAACCATAGAATTGGGACGGAGTTTTGAAAAGAGTGCATCTATATTACTTGGTGGACTGCCACAGCCGGCATTTATACCCGGATCTGTTCCGAGATTAAATGCGTTAATACCGGTAAATTGGTATGGCTGTCCGTTGAGAATCAAAGTGGTACCATTTGCAGTTACATAAGGAGAAATTCCTGTATTGGGGAAA
>Ga0206953_1008_pt1 | contig 45113 bp, 49 predicted proteins | sample Alteio_BWOrgHeat_36_FD_152977 | JGI IMG/M metagenome (GOLD analysis project Ga0206953, IMG submission 152977) | Enriched cells from forest soil in Barre Woods Harvard Forest LTER site, Petersham, Massachusetts, United States -... | ecosystem: Environmental > Terrestrial > Soil > Temperate forest >...
TTAGCTAGCAATCCTTGCGTTTTAGTGCAGTAAGACGAATACGATGGATACTTTTGATATAGTTCACTTAAGCTTAACCCTTGTTGATTTGATAGTGCATTTTGTGCAAAGAGACTGCAGCCTTTTTTATCAATGGCAGTGTATTTATGTAATAACTCGTTAAAAACATTCCTCTGTGCGCCATTATCAAGAATAAACTTATTTTCTTTTGTATTCCATATATAAAAATTGCTCCATGGTAAAGAACAATCAGAGCTGGTACAGCCAAGTGTTCCTAGCGTACCATTTTGAAAAAAAGAATCAGCATTATTTGCTAATTTGTATATAAGTTCGTTACCATTAAACCCATCAGCATAATAACTTCTCTGAAATACAGGCTTTGTTTCATCACCTATTAGATATAGTGTAATTGATTGCTGGAGTTCATCTGAAGAACTTGTTTTTTGGGAATTAAGTTTACAAGTAAATAAAGGATTTTTATCAGGAAAGGTGTTCTTCGGCTGTTCTTGATTAGTTAGTGAAGTATTCTGATTATGTGAAAAAGAAAATATACCATGTTTTATAGCAAGAATACTCCCACCAATTATTGTTATGCAAATAATTACTGTAATTATAATAGTGCTCTGCTTTTTCATGTAATCTTTTAAATTAAAGGTAATATAACAAGTGATGAGTTATTAGTCAATTATTTGTCAATATAAAAGTTAAAAAATATAATGTTAAAATTCTTGTTATTTTGTCACATGCTTCAGTTCATATTTTAAATCTTTTAACAATTCTTCTATTTTTTCAAGTCTTTCCATAACGCCAACACCTGAAAGAAAGGTAAATACATTAAGAACCTCCGCATAAAATTTCCCCACGACTTCCATTTCAGACTTGACAGGATCACTAATTTTTGTGCTCATATGTTCTCTAAGGGCTTTAGAAAAAGGAATTTCTATGCCACATTTTGGATCAGAATAGAGTCGTTGCGTAATAGTTCTCGGCACATTGGCAGGCCACGTTACCGCTTCACGGCCATGCGAAGGAATATTAGTTTTTCTTTCTTGCGACATAAAATTTAGGATGAAGATTTATTATACAAGTTGTCATTATTTGACAACAGTATGCAATTTTATGCTCTAGTAACTGCTAAGCTTTTTCAGGTAAGATAAGATTATGAGTCTTCTTTTTTTACTGCTCATTTTTATCTTTGGTACCGCAGTTGGAAGCTTCCTTGGTGTTGTTGTTGACCGGATTAACAGCAAAGAGCCAATTTGGAAAGGCCGTTCCCATTGTGATCACTGCCGGCATAAGCTACATGCGGGAGATTTAATTCCTCTCCTGTCATTTTTTCTTCTCCAAAGAAAGTGCAGGTATTGCCATAAAGAATTGAGCCGGTTCTATCCTCTTATAGAAGCTTGTACCGGTGTTGCCTATGTAGCAGCGGGCTATGTAGTTTTTCAGCAATATGGCTATTTTGTAGGACAAACGATTTACCAACTGTTGGTGCTGTATTATTTTGCGCTTATTGGTGCATTACTTGCAATTTTTTTCGCAGACTTACGGTATGGCATTATTCCATTTAAAATTGTAGCTTTTGCACTCGGTGCAACAATACTGTGGGATGTGCTCTGTAGACTTCTACCTATTACGTACCATATGCAGATTTTTACCGAACAACCAGGAATTATAAACATTCTTCTGTCGGCAATTGGAGCCGCTTCCTTTTTCTTCTTGCTTTTTGCTTTGACAAGAGGACGGGGCATGGGATTTGGTGATGTTGTGTATGCATTTTTGATGGGTTTTACACTCGGATTTCCTCGAGTAATTTTAGGGCTTTATATTGCCTTTGTAACAGGTGCTGTTATTTCTCTTGTTCTTGTTGCTTTAAAAAAGAAAAAAATAAAAGGCGGGACAATTCCTTTTGGCCCTTTTCTTGTATTTGGAACTATTGTCAGTTTATTATGGGGGAATGTATTAATACAATACCTCCTTCGTTTTTTGAGTTGAAAAATTTGTTGTGACGGATGATAATAAATGTATGCGCAGAGGTTTTACACTAATTGAGCTTTTGGTTGTTGTAGGGATTCTTGGTATTCTCGCAGCTACATTACTCGTAACAATTAATCCTCTTGCTCAGATTCAAAAATCAAACGATGCACAGCGTAAAGGTGATTTAGAATCTGTACAGCGAGCACTTGAGTTATATTACAATGATAACGGAAGTTATCCGGCAACACTTAATTGGGGAAACGCCTGGACTCCGTATATCAATAAATTACCAAAAGATCCTGTCTCAACATATAGTTTTGTGTATTTTTCAACAGGACAGGCATATTATTTGTATGCACATCTGCAGCGCGGATCAAGCGATACACAATCCTGCAATAGCGGTAATGCCTGTTCAGGTTTTTCAAGCGGGATTTCAGGGTTTCCAAATTCCAGTGCCTGTGGCGCGGTCTGTAATTATGGAGTGACAAGTCCAAACGTTTCACCATAAAAATTTTACTATGAAATATAACAATAAAGGTTTTACATTAATTGAACTTTTGATAGTCCTGGCAATTATTGGCGTTTTGTCCTCGTTTATTTTGGCAAATCTAATCGGGGCAAAGTCTCGCGCACGAGATGGACAGCGTAAATCCGATCTCCGACAGATTCAGGCAGCTTTTGAGCTGTATCGTGCAGATCAAAATGGTTATCCCCTGTCGCTTCCTGGATGCGGCAGCAGTTTGACAAACGGCGCCGGTGGCACAATTTATATGCAGAAAATGCCATGTGATCCATTGACGCATACTAGCTATATTTATACGCAAACAGGTGCTGGATATACGCTCTCTGCTTGTCTTGAGAATACAAACGACTCACAGAAAGACTCTACAAACGTTTGTGCAACTGCCGGTACCTGGTCGTATACAGTGACTAATCCATAACTCCATTGTAAGTTTAAGTTGAAAGTTCCGTTTTGAAAGGTGATAATAGAAGTGTGAAGGGTTTTACTTTAATCGAAATTCTGGTTGTTTTTTCTCTCATCGGTATTTTGACAGCATTAGGATTTGCCTCATATTCAGCCTTTAATGGTGAGCAGGCACTTTCTTCATCGGCATCGGATGTGGCAACAATGTTAAGTAGTGCAAAATCACATGCTCTTACGCAAGTAGTACCAAATAGTTGCGGGACAAATTCGATTACAGGCTATCAAGTTTCTATATCAACGACGACTCAACAATATATACTTTCAGTAGTATGTGGATCTTCCTATGCACTAACAACCAATAAACTGCAATCGCAGGTAACTTTTGGCGGAAGTTCAACCACGTCGGTGTTTTTTAATATGTCGACCGGTACTGTCACGGCTCCTGCGACAATAATAGTAAACGGATATGGAAAAACAAAAACAATAAGAGTAAGTTCAACAGGCATAATATCGGTACAATAATAGGATAGGTACATATATATGGTAATCGTAAATGAAAAAGGGCAAACACTCATTGAAGCAGTTGGCGCACTTGGTATTCTTGCTCTTGTTATCTCTGCAACAACGATGGCGGTTACAACATCCTTAAGCAATGCAACCTACGATAAAAATCAAACTCTTGCGACAAAATATGCACAGCAAGGATCTGAAATTGTGCATCAAGTACGTGATGTTAATTATGGAAATTTTCAAGCACTCAATGGAATATACTGTTTGGCAAAAAATCAAACGACAATGACAAATGGCCCGTGTAGTGTTAACATTGATGGTTTTTACGTCAGGTCCGTACAAATTATCCAAAACGGATGCGGTGCTAATGTTTCCCGAGTTAACGTATCTGTTGCGTTCAAAGATGGCAAATGCACAGCAAGCACCTATTGTCATAATCAAATTGATTCCTCCTGTCTTTCAACAACAAATCCTGTACTTGTACCCTAAAGAGTTGCGATTTGAGACTTGAAAAGTAATAATAGAAACTGTGAAGAAAAATTTAAAAAAACTCTCCATTTTCAATTCTTTATTCTCAAATCACGAAGGATTTACTTTGATAGAATTACTGACCGTAATAGGTATTATGGGTACTCTTGGTACTATTGTGGTACTTATTCTCTCTGTCACCCTTCGAGGAACGAGAAAGTCAGACTTACTGGAAACCGCGCGTCAAAATGGAGATGTGGCCCTTTCTCAAATGATCCGAAGTATTCGGTATGCCCAAAGCCTTGATAATCCGATAACTTGCGTACCTACGGCATCGGTGAGTGCTATTACCGTTACATCGTTTTCCGATAAAGGACAGACTACCTACGCATGTGTAAATGGTGCGAACAGCACTATTTCTTCAAATAGTGCGTCGCTTTTTGACACAACTTCGTTAAATGTTTCTTCTTGTTATTTCACCTGTTCTCAGCCAACAACGATTGATCCACCTACTATTACGATCCAATTTACTCTTTCTCCAAAAACTACGGGTATTTTTAGTGAGACTAATTTTACTCTCCCCTTCCAAAGCAGTGTGACAATGCGTAATTTTCTGCAAGATTAGAAGGTTGTAGTAGTATATAGTTGATTGCGATTTTTGTTTTTGAGCAAATTCATATGCTCCTTCTCTATCATTGACAGTATCTCCTGAGCTTGTTACGATAAATATGGATTATTGTATCTATGCAAGAATATCAAAAAGGACAGATTTTGCTCATTGTTGTTTTGGTTATGGTTACTGCCTTGACAGTGGGATTGTCTGTTGCAGCTCGTTCAATTACCGATACGCGCACCTCGCAAGAAGCGTCTAGTTCAGAAAAAGCTTTTTCAGCTGCTGAGGCAGGGATAGAATCGCTTATTGCCAGCAGTAGTGCAGGCCCGAGAAATATAACGGGGTCGTTCAGCAATAATAATACTAACTATAATGCATCCATAAGCAACATAACGGGAACCCAGTTTGTTTTGAATAACAACAATCCTGTTTTGAAAGATGATTCTATTGATGTATATCTGGCTACCTATCCCAATTATACCAACCCTCAATCAGGGTTTATAACGTTTTATTGGGGTCAATCAATTAGTGGCTGTTCCAACGCTGCTTTAGAATTTATTATCCTTAGTGGAAGTACTGCTGTTCCCAGTATGTCAAAAATTGGCGTTGATCCGTGTTCTCCCCGAAGTACTCACAATAATTTTAGGTATATAGCACCGGGCGGAGGAGCAATTCAAGGACAAGTGTATCAGGATAAAACAACGATTCAAATTACTAATGGTCTTTTTGTCCGCGTGATACCATTATATGCGCCTGCATTAGTAGCAGTGCAGGGATTATGTAATAATGTCGGAGCAAATTGTGTGCCTTTTCCTGTCCAGGGTTCTCTTATTACCTCGACTGGAACCGCGGATAATACCCAGCGCAAACTCGTAACGTACAGCTATTTCCCAAAATTGCCTACTGAAGTTTTACAGTATAGTCTTTTTGTCCCACAATAATATATGAAAAGCAACGCTTTTGGATTAGATATTGGTTCAACATCGATAAAGGTTGTTTGGCTTAATCGTGATGCCAATGTCCTATCGTACAATACAGCACTCAGTGTTGCTGCTCCTATCCAAGGGATACGGTCTGAGTCCCCCTTTGATCAGCAGGAGATGGCTCAAGTTATCAACAAGCTTGTTATTGATGCAAAAATTACCACAAATAATGTCAATATTGCACTACCTGAAAGCCAGGCCTTCACAAAAGTCATTGACATGCCTGTTTTGGCTGATAAAGAGTTATCAAATGCTATCTACTGGGAAGCGGAACAATATATCCCTGTTCCTTTGGATACGGTCACGATTGCTTGGAGTAAGTTACGAGTTATGAAGACATCTCTGCCCGAAGAACGGATGCAAGTCTTGTTGGTTGCTGCCCCTAAGGATCTTATCAAACGTTATCAAACGATTCTAGATCTTTCCGGTTTGACGATTGTTTCTGTTGAGACAGATATACTTGCAGTTATGAGAAGCTTATTGACGTCAAAGAACACTCCGACTTCCCTTATCGCCAATATCGGATCTACCAGCACTAATTTGGCTATTGTTCTGAATGGGCTGCTTGTGTTTAATTATTCGGTGCCTCTTGGCGGTGCCGCATTAACCCGTGCTATTGCTTCTGATTTCGGACTGCAGCCTGTTCAGGCAGAAGAATATAAGCGTATGTACGGTCTTTCAGATAAAAATTTTGGCGGCAAAGTAAGAAAGGCAATTGAACCTATTCTTACAGCTCTTATGACAGAAGTAAAAAAGGCAATGACATTCTATACCGAGAAATACAAGAATGATTCTCCTATCTCACAATTGTTAATAACGGGAGGTGGCGCCAGCTTACCGGGACTTGCTGTTTATTTTGCCCAAAATTTGGGGATTGAGGCGGTTCTGGCAAATCCTTGGAAAACGCTTAATATACAAAAAGTACCCCAGCAGGTGGAAGTTATCGGTCCTGATTTTGCTGTTGCAGTTGGATTAGCAATGAAGGAATATGAATGAAGGAATTAATCTCTTAGATCCAAATAGAAAAAAGGGGCCGTCGCTTCTTTTGGGACGATTAAAAACAACCAGAACAATCGTTGTGGGATTACTTTTTATTGTATCTGTAACATCAGTAATACTTTTCATTTTAGTTGCTCTTTCTCCCTTGCCCGCTCTAAAAAAACAGGAGGAAACACTGCAGCAGAATTTATTGTTGTCAAAAGCGGATATGGTGAAATATGCTCTTCTTCAAGAGAGAACGACAGAGATCAGCGGGATACTTGCACAACGTCACACGATTAATCAAACAATTGCTTTAATACAAAGTAAGTTATCAAGTGATACAACAGTTACTGCAATGCAGGGAAGTGGTAATGTACTCACACTTACTGTTGAGAGTCCGTCTCTTCAGTCTATTGACGGATTTTTGAATGGGTTGATTACATTGGTACAAAATAAAAAGACATTCAAACAAGTAACCATGTCTGAGTTGACTGTTGACCAGGCATCAAATGATTATTTGGTGACAGTGCGGTTGTTACTTTTATAGCTATGAATAATGATGGATGGATCGGTAAAAAAGGTCTTCGCTATTGGTATTATCGGTACCGAGATTCAGAGTATTTTACTCTGGGAATTGTGGGGATATCGCTTCTTGTGTGTTTGTTTCTTATTTTTAACATCGTTATTCCCGAAATTTCTCAATGGTTTTCAATACAAACAGAAGTGGCTGCGACTCAGCAGCGGATTTCTGTTCTTCAGAATAATATCAATTTTATGAACAACTTGAATAGAGGAGTTGTTGATGAACAGTTACAAGCCGTGTCGCAAGCATTACCTCCTGAAAAAAATTTTGGACTTATTCTTCAATCTATCTCAAACGCAGCAGTTTCTTCTGGAGTCTCGTTGGGTGATTATACCTTTCCGGTAGGTACTATTACTTCATCAAAAACAAGTGCTGTAAGTATACCAGTTACCAAACCGTCGTTGGGTCTGCCCGTCACGGTTATTATTACTGGATCGATTGATCAGGTGAGGAGATTTATCGAGGCAATCGAGAATAGTTCTCCGATTGCCCAAGTAGATAGTATTGACGGAAGCGGTAAAACAGTTTCACTTACCATAGAATTTGATCAAAAGCCATTTCCGACACTAGATCTAACAGGAGATACACCGTTAACAGAGCTTTCTGTCAAACAGACGGCGCTTCTTCAACAATTAGCACAATGGGAGAAAGCATCAGCCAGTACAAATACTCCTCAACCGGTTAGTTCGACATCCGCAATTCCTTTGTTTTGAGTTACTTCTCTGTTGTTTCTTTGAGAAGATCCGGGCGTATGTGTTTTGTCTTTTCTAGCGATTGTTCCTGGCGCCACTTTGCAATTTCTTGATGATTGCCGGAGAGAAGAACTTCCGGGACGTCTTGTCCTTCATAGTTGCGAGGTTTTGTATAATGTGGATATTCAAGAAGTGGAATTTCTGCCGAAAACGATTCATCTTCTACAGCACCTTCTGTTATTGCCCCTTCAAGAAGTCTGACAACGCTGTCGGTCATTATCATCGCCGGCAATTCACCGCCTGTCAAAACAAAATCGCCAATCGAAATTTCTTCATCAAGGTAGTGCATGATCCGCTGGTCGACTCCTTCATAATGACCGCAAATGATAATGAGATGGTCAAGTTGTGAGTAACTTTTTGCCGTTGTTTGTTTGAAAGGTTTTCCCGAAGCGCTTGTCAGAATGACATGCTGTTTTATTTTTTTGTTGTTGGATTGTTTGGAAAAGTCAGTTTTTATCTGAACAAGCGCTTTATGCAGTACATCCACTTTTAGCACCATCCCTACTCCCCCACCGTATGGGGTATCATCAACCATTTTATGAGGCCCAATGCCAAAATCTCGAAGGTTAACGAGGTCAATTGTTACAAGGTTTTTCTCCTTTGCCCTTTTAATGATTGAATAATCAAAAGGACCTGCAAACATTTCAGGGAAAAGCGTCAGAATAGTTATTTTCATAGTGCTATTGTAGCAGAATACGTGTTATTTGCATGAGGTTATATGAAACAGTGTGAGTTCCTGGCTGTCATATCTGATAAGGGTCGGCAGTGAGCAATTGCCGCTTTCAAGAATTGCTGTACGCTCTTTCATAAGTGTCAGGTATTGCATATTGTAGGTTATTCCGTCATCTCCATCAAGCGTATGATTAAGATACAAATTTTGATCTAAAATAGCTGTTTTTGACCACAGAAGGTTCGAGATGGGATCAACGGAATTTGTAAGACTCACAAGTGAAATGATAATAAGAAGACTAATAAAAACCGTTTTGTACCGAAGCTGCATTGCAGTATAACTCGCAAGTAAATACACAAATGGAAGAAGCGGTAGTATATAACGGTTGATTGTAAATGTCTGAAACGAAAGTACTGTTATAAGAAACAAGAAAAAGAAAATACCGATCGGTGCCAGCGTTTTTAGTATCTCTTTTTTCTTTAAAAAGTAAAAAGAACCAAGCGCAAAAATCCAATAAACCCAGTTAAAATTAAACACAAAAAGGTGCAGCCAGTTCTCGTATGCATATTTATTAAATAATTGGAGTTTTAAAATATTATTCACCATTGTCATAAAACTTCCCTGTTTTGGCTCCGGACTGAAGTTCCAGTCATTCCATAAATGATAGCCAGAAAAATGAAGAAACTCGATATACCAAATCAAAACAATAATCGGAGTAAATGTCTCAAATTTCACTCTTTTTCTAATAAAAAGATCAGAGATTAAAATACTTACGGCAAAAAAAATTACCGTTTCTTTTGTGAGCACGGCAATACAAACAAAAACGGCACACCATATATATCGTGATTCAAGATAAAAGAAAAAAGCAAATAATATGAGAACGGTTATCAAAAAATCATGAATTCCGAAAATGCCTACGGAAAGATAGAGCCCTGATGTTGCAAGGAGTAATGAGCTGAGGATTGCAACTTTTTTGTCGAAGAGTTTTTTACCAATAAGATATAAAGCATAAATTCCTGCTATTCCAAAAATAAGACCGATCCATCCTGTAGACCAATAGCCAAAAAATTGATAAAAAAAGCTATTAAGAATGAGCTTGAAAGGTGGATGCAGTGAAAGAAGTTGAAGGATATTGTCTCCTGTATACCACCTATTCGCAAACATGAATTCCAATCCTCCATCATTACCGGGGATGAGGAATAAGTACTGGACATACAGTATGAGGTAAATAACGATTGGAATAAGAAAAAGATACATACAAATTAATTGTAAGTATTTAGTTATTGATTAGCAAATGGATGTTAAACAGGTTTCTTAACTCAACAGACAGTATATTGTATATAATATGATTGTATGCAAGAATTGCCTGATGTTGATTTTTCCTTTAAGAATTACTTTATACCTTTTACAAATTTTAAAGCGATAAACTGGATTATTGATATAGGTTTAATTGTATATATAAACGGTTTGTTTAACGGGTTTGTTATTGATGACAGCCTGCAAATAGTTAATAATCCTTCTATTTATCCCAGCAAGATTTTTTAATTTTTTCCTCGGCAGTACTTTTAATGGAGGAAGTGGTCAACTTATTGGTATTTATTATCGACCAATAACACTGATTTAAGACCGATATCTCAATCAATGTCCATTAATAAATCATGGGTACAGTAAAATCATGAATAATATCCCTTTAAACCTTCAGTAATTGATTTCCTAATTTTATTTTGCTATTGTAAATATGACTGTCGGCGCATGAATACTCTCCAAAAATACGAAAAGTACCTCTATGCCATTATTTTCTTAGGAGCAATTATATACTTTCCCATTTTTTTTAACGGGTTTGTTTGGGACGATATTGACTATATCTTAACAAATCCGCAAGTACACCAACTCAATCTTCCAGTCCTTTTTGGGCAAAGCCTTTTTAACTCAGGGCCATTTTATCGACCAATTCCAGCAGTTTATTTTGCAATTGTGTACTCGCTATTTGGGCAACATGCCTTCATGTATCATTTGCTGCAGCTTATACTGCATCTGGCAGACACTTCACTGCTTTTCCTATTCCTTTGTATATTTTTTAGTGATGGAATAGGGTTCTTTCTTGCGCTCTTATTCCTAGTACATCCAATCAATGTCGAGTCTGTTGCCTATATAGGGTCAACACAGAGTGAGCTTTATTTTCTCCCAGGCATAATTGCCTTACTTTTATCGCAGACAAAAGATATAACTCGGAAAAGGCTTTTTTGGATAACGGGTTTGTTGCTTTTCTCTGCCCTTACAAAAGAAACAGGTTTTCTTTTTATCCTTCTTGCTATTGCTTCACGCTACCTTTTCAAATTGGGAAAAGTAAAGGAATTCCTGCTGTCAGGAGCTTCCATAGTAACAGTATATGGAGTTCTCCGAGTACTGCTTGGCGGGGTGACTTTTTCAGGCTCAAATATCGTTCCTATTGCAACCCTTTCTTTACCACAACGCCTGTTAAACATCCCTTCAATCGTATTTTACTACCTAAAAACCTTTGTATTCCCATTACAACTGACTATTGAACAAAGTTGGATCGTAAACTCAATGTCGTTTCAAGATTTTATCTTACCTTTTATAGTCTGTCTTGTGTTTATGATTGCTGTCATATACTTTGCCCTAGCCCTTTCTAAAAGACCGCGAGATCAACAACATGTAAAACAAAAATACCAAAAGGAATATTTGCTTGAGAAAGAAATAACTATTCAAGAGTTTCTCTTTTTTGCTTTATGGTTTGTCATAGGCATGGGAATAATTCTGCAAATTGTACCACTGGATATGACAGTCGCAGACCGTTGGTTCTATTTCCCGATAGTTGGACTCCTGGGAATGATCGGAGTAGCTTTGCAGGTACTTCTTCCGTCAATAAGACAACATTTTAAGTCCTATCTTTATACAGTGCTTATTATTGTTTGCCTTTTGTCGGTTCGAACATTCATAAGAACCTTTGACTGGAAGAATGAGCTGACTATCTATGCAGATGCTCAACATGCAAGCAGTAATAACTATATGCTCGATAATGCCTACGCAATTGAATTATTTAATTCTGGACAGCATGACAAAGCCATAACCTATGACAAGCAATCAATTGCTATATACCCTTCAATTATTAATATTCGACTCCTCGCAGACTTTTATAAAAACCTACATCAGGATAATGATGCGATAAGGACATATAACCAAGCAATAAATTACTACAAACCCGACGTAAGAGATAATCTTAAAGGTTTTGTGCAACGTGAGGATGACGATCTTGAAAATGTTTATAATAGTCTTGCGTATGAATATTTGGCAACAAATGATTCTAATGACGCAATTAGCCTTATTACTACCAAAGCACTTATGAAATTTCCCAATGATCCGGATTTATATGTTAGTCTTGCTATAGCTTATTCTAAATTAGGAAATCATGATCAAGCTATGAATGCAATATCAAAAGCACGGAATTTAAGACCTGATCAGTATACAAATACAATATATACTCAAATTGAAAACAATACACTTCTCAATAACTTAAATTATTGACATAATAAAATGAAGAGTCTATTATTAATTTTAGAGTGAGGAATATCGAAACATATAATCAAAAATGTTTTCATTCAAAATGAAACAAATATATAAACTGTTAACCAGTATTTTTCTCCTAACAATATTTTTTGCTTCTTCAGTTTTTATAAATAAGACTTTTGCTTTTTCAGGGACAATTTATTTACCTAATGGTAATAATGGTAATGTGTGCGGTTATGGTTGCTCCACTACTTCTACAGTAACTATCTCTCAGCAAGATATAGATAATGCTGTTCCAGCTCCTTCTAATAGTAGTTATACATGTGGACCAATAACAGAGTGGGTACCGTACACGGTGCTTTATTATACTGACAATAATAATGTCAATTACCAGCAAGCTCAAGGAACAACATATCCAATAACTCAAACTCAGGGTATAACTAGCGTTGCTTGGCTGGCTAATAACACGACATACCAAGGTGTTAAAGAAATTATTAGATTTGATGATGGTAATAGTTGCTTCTGGACTGATTCAAATTCTTCATATGACCCAAATACCGACACTTATACTTCAAGTAGTCCCTTAATTTCATTAAATGATTTACCTGCTTCTTTTAACTATCCTCAGACGCAGAATGGCAATGAAGTTACCATCAATTCGATTCCCAGTGTATCAATCGACACAGGACGGACATATGCATATTTAGGCACATTTACTATACCTAATATGTCAACTTTATCTTACTTATCTTCAACTGTTGATTACGGTGATGGATCAGGCACTCAACCTTTAACACTTAACGCTACCAGTTTTAATTTACATCATAGATACTCGACGGCCGGTACATATATTGTAACTATTAAAATTACTGATAGTAATTCAGGAAATGTTATTACTAAAACAGCTAATGTTTCAGTTAGTGACAATTCTGACTGGACTTGGGATTCGAATAACCAAATTCTGTCAAATGATTCAAAAACGTCATATACTGTAACTTTCAACCCAAACAGCACTGAAGGTAATAGTTATGTATATCTTTCTTGGTGTGGATCAGACACTAATTCATCTAACACGAACACTTTAAGATACCCTACAGGCTTCAGTAATCATGGGCTAAGAATAACTGATGCTTTAGGTAATATAGTTTATAATAGTAGTTCATATCAGTTCCCACCAGGGTCTGTTAGCATGTATGTTGATTGCATGTCAGGGGTAGTAAAGATTGATAATACCACTATAGTCTCCGGATTAACTTCCTCAGGAGGCACTTATAATACAATATCTTTAGGTGCAACTAATAGAGGTCCTGATACAGGAACTGACGATGATTCCCCATACTCAGCTACAGATCCAAATTATAGCGGTTTTATAACAGTATGTTCACCTCTCCTTGTTAATTGTCAAGCATCAAATCCAACATATTCTTTAAGTGGAACTGTATATAACGATGCTAATCAGAATGGTATACAGGATAGTGGAGAAACAGGATATGCCAATGCAACGGTGACATTAGATAATGGACAAAGCACAACTACTGACAGTAATGGGAATTATACATTCTCAGGTCTTGAAGCAGGCACATATATTGACACACTCACGGTTCCGAGTGGGTATAACGCAACCACCACCAATCCAGTCAGTGTTCCACTTGCTGCCAATACTACACAAAACTTTGGGATCGCTCCAGCAACAGCACTTGTAACTGCGATAAATGCAGGCGGTGATACCGAGGGTAGTTATGTAGCGGATACCGATTCAAGTGGCGGAAGTACCTATTCATCCAATGCAAGTGTTGACATGAGTGGAGTTGATAATCCAGCCCCTCAGGCAGTATACCAAACCGTCAGATATGGTAATTTCAGCTACACTATTCCAAATTTGACCCCCAATGAAACGTATACGGTAAGACTTCACTTCAACGAAGTGTATTGGGGAACTGATGGCAGTGATGCGACAGGAAAAAGAATCTTCAATGTCTCGGTCAATGGAACAACTGCCCTAACAAACTTTGATATTTTTGACGCAGCAGGAGGAGCAAATAAAGCAATTGTTGAACAACTTCCAGCAACAGCGGATAGTAATGGAAATATTACCCTGCAATTTAGCTCAGTTGTCGATAATGCGATGGTAAACGGAATAGAATTGTATAGCGGTACACTTCCATCGCCCACACCGACTCCTACACCAACACCTGTTACCTCAGAGGCTATTAATTCGGGAGGAAATACATCAGGGAGCTTCATTGCAGATGTTCATAATTTCGGAGGTAGTACGTATACATCTCATGCAAGTGTTGACACGAGTGGGGTCACTAATCCTGCTCCAGAATCTGTCTATCAATCAGTCCGCTATGGTAATTTCAGCTATACTATCCCAACGTACTCACCAAGTACCAGTTATCACGTACGACTCCATTTTAATGAACTCTATTGGGGAACAGACCTCAGTGGCAATCAAGGAGGAGATGGCAGCAGAGTATTTAACGTAGCAATTAATGGAACACAAGCACTTAATAACTTTGATATCTACCAAACAGCAGGTGGCGCAAACAAAGCACTTGTGGAAGATTTCGATACCACAACAGACGCAAATGGCAGAATAACTATTCAATTTACCACAGTAACTGATAACGCAATGGTGAATGGCATTGAAATCTCCAAGAATTAATCCTCTTGTAGTAGCTAGTGAATAACGATTACTTTCCCTTCTTGTTCATGGTGAAATTGGTTATGGTAACCATAGGTTCCGGGTTTGGTAAAAGTGTATACGACCGAGGAACCATTGTTGAAAAGGCCAAAATTTAATTCCTTATGTAATTGATTGGTTGGATAATTATCCGAGTTTACTGTTTGTTGAGCTCCGCTTTCGTTCTTCCAACGTACAGCAGAACCAACGTTAATTGTCACCTTAGTAGGGGAGAATCCATTTTTATCTAGTGTAACTGTCACTTCTTTAGGTAATGGAGCTATTTTGGCAGTTGATGATTTAGGAGAGGTGTTCCCGTGAGGATATTGGGTTTTCCTGGCAAAAAAGCCAACAAGTATAATAGTGAGGAGAATAACAATTGTAATAACAGTTTTTTTACTCATTTGCCGTTTCGGCGAGGGAGATTTTGATTCTTTTATCGAATTTCATTGCTTTGATTTTCATAATATTTCGGATACTGCGGATAACTTTGCCTTCTTTCCCAATAACTTTACCCATATCTTCAGGGGCAACAGAGATAGTGAGGTTTAGCATGCCGTCTTCTTCATTCTCCTCAATCGCAACGGCATCGGGATTGTCGACAATAGCTGAAACAATAAAATGGAGTGTGTCTTTCATGTAATAGATCTTATTTAACTATTTCCTGCATGGTAGTTGATGGCTGTGCGCCTTTACTGACCCAATATTGATATTTTTTCATATCAATTTGCTTTTTTTTATTATCTTTTGTTTTTTCGTACCAGCCAAGCATGTCAAGAAAGCCGCCATCGCGTTTACTGCGTTTTTCTTTGACAACAACTCGGAACTTTCGTTCTCCCTTTTTACCTGTCCTGGTTAATCTAATTACCAAACTCATATGTGTATTTTATCATTATTTGGCTATCTTCTCAAGGGCTTCTTCTGCGGCGTGCTCTTCTGCCTCCTGCTTGGACTTTCCCTTGCCTTCGCCCAATTTTGTATCTCCAACAAAAACGCCAATAGTGAATTGCTTTGCATGCGCAGGTCCTTCTTCCTGAAGTACTTTATATAATGGTGAATTTTGTTTTCGTGCTTGTACATATTCCTGCAAAAGACTTTTTGGGTCCTTGAAAACTTTCTTTTGTACATATTCCTCAATTTCTGGGATGAGAACTGCATAAAGAAATGTCCTCACGGATTCAATTCCTTGATCTAAAAATAAAGAGCCGATTACTGCCTCAAAAGTGTTTGCAAGAATAGAATCATTTTCCCTGCCGCCCGAATCTTCTTCACCACGTGAAAGTTTGAGAGACTCACCGAAATTGAGTTTTTTTGCTGTTTTTGCGAGGCTTTTGGTATTCACAACGAGCGAACGAAGATTGGTCAAGATACCTTCATCAAAATCGGGATATGTTTTATATAAGTGATCAGATACGATAAAAGAAAGAATGCTATCCCCAAGGAATTCCAGCCTTTCATTTGATTCTCCTACATTTTTCGCTTCGTTTAGATAAGAACGGTGAATAAATGCGAGGCCAAGTAAGTTTTTGTTTTTAAATTCAGGTAAATTTTTCATACTTTCAGTATATAGGTAATTAGCGTTTAGCGTTCAGTTTTTTATCTGTTTCTGAACTAATATGCCCGAGAACACCGTTTACAAATGCAGGGCTTGTTTCGTTTGCAAACTCTTTCGCTAGCTCGATTGCCTCATCAATAATGACATTTCGTGGCACTTTTTTCTCGATAAGTAATTCATAAATCGCCAAGCGTAAAATTGCAAGGTCAACACGATTAATTTTATCTACTGGGAAATCTGGAGCTGCTTGTTGAATCTGAGCATCGAGAAATTCTCTGTGTTTGAGCACATCACGGCTCTGCGGGCCTACTGCTTGCTCATGAAATTCTGTTGAGAAAATTTCCTGTATTATATGTTGTCTTCGCTGATGACGCGGGTCAAAAGAAGTCTTCATACTACGAATTCGTTTGGTAACGCACTTTCGTAGTCATTTGTATGCGGCTACTTATTGTCTCTCACATGCGAATGCTTACGAAACTATGCTTGACTCGAACTTTGCTGCTTTATTTTTACTACTTGTTTTCCTTTGTAAAAACCGCAGGAGTCACAAACACGATGCGCAATTTGCGGTGCACTACAATTTGGACACACATTTGCTTTTGTGACTGTTAAAGAAATGCTTGCGCGCCGTTTCCCTTGGCGTGCTCTTGAATGACGTTTTTTCGGTTCTTGTGACATAATTGTTTATATTTTACCTTATTTAGGCTTTTCATGCAAGAACTTGTGCAGAATTTTACATTCTGGCAATTAACATTTAAGTGGAACGAGATTCGCTAATTTGAGTGTTTTCAGTATTTCCATTATGTTTTTCTTGTTCTGTGCTACTACTGAAGGTGGCGGAATTGTTACTTCTTGGGAGAAACCAGGTTGAATCATGCTATTAGAGCCCCCCGGATAGGAAATGGTGACAGTTATTGTTGCTTGTGTCGTGGGAATGGTCCATTGATCAAGTATTGGATCATATGAAGCAGGCAAGCCGGCTATTGTTGTTGTTAACGGTTGACTTAACGGACAGGGAGACGTTCCTTCATAAACATTTATTGCTATCCCTGTGTCATGTCCTAATTCTAACTGCGTTTCTTCAATGTTATGTGTTGCTTGTTTCGATGTATGTAAACCGGTGGTGCTTTGTGCTATATCTTCAGAGGTTTGCCAATTTTTCGGAATTTGTATATGGAAATAATTTCCTCGATCGTGATATTCGTTGTTTGTAACTGATTTATGTACAGAAGTATGTATAGAGGATGATTTAGAAAGATATAGTTTTATTATTAGTAATATCACGACTATGCCAACACACATGATTACCAACAGTACCCAGCGCAACCTCTTTGGTGTATTTATTGGCGTCTCGTTTTCTATCAAGTTTGTATTGTTTAATTCTATTTTTTCCATGGTTACTATATAGAATACCTCATAACTATGGATGGAGCCAAGTTATGGTAAAGTTTCCATTTATTAGATTTGAAACGGCAGTTTCTTGAGGGCCAGTTTGCTTGGAAGCAACACACCCAAGTCCGGGTGCTTTTGCAAATGGTTGTATGCCGCTACTATTAAGTGAAAAAGTATTTTGTGAAAATGTTGCCGGCGTGAATTTTGTTAACGGTTGTGTTGTATGTCCTTCATTTTCTAATATAATGAAGTCGTTATAAATTGGATCAAATTGTGTAGTGACTGTCATCGGTTTTGTATAAGTCCATCCACGAGTTATATTAGTCAATGTTGATGTGAAATGTCTTGGGCTTGACATTACCACACTTGCACTATATTTATCTCCAGGTTTTGTCGGATATTGATTTGTTGGAAGACCCGTAAATGGTTTCTCTACTCCTACAAGAATAGCCCAAGAGAAATAACTAATAGCTCCACCTACACAATAGCCATATGTTCCAGTTTGAGCAAGCCATAAATTATTGAGTGCTCCTCCCTCAACTCCCGGCCATTGGCTTATGCCAACAGCATTTCCTGAACACGTTGTTGCACTGACTGTCCATGCTGTCGATACACTAAGTTTTGTCGTATTTGCGGGAACCTGATCAGAGTAGCCACTATAGTATCCTCCTATCCCACAGACTGGCTGCTTTACCGGAGTACCATTTGTAGCTTTCTTGGGGGGAGGAGGTGGAGCTTTTTGAGCTACAAAGGCTGTAGGTGGCGGTGGGGTTGGGCATAGTGGAGGATGAGTGCATGTTTTCTGTCCACCTAATATTAAACAATAAAAAGGTACAGGACTGCAGGAAGAAGTTTGATTCCCTGTTGCAGCCTGTTCTGTGATTGTCTGGGGTTTTTGGACAAAAATAGTCAATAAGAACAAGACGATAAGGAGTAATCCGGAAGTTAACAATTTTTTAGGAATTATTTTAAACCGAGGAGCTCTTTGCGTTTTTTTATGTTTATCGGTTTGTGGATCCATGCACCATTAGCATAGTATTTTGTTGAATCTTCTGTCAATAAATATACAAAGTGACTTTACTCCTTATCCCTAGCAACATTGATAGTATCCACAAAAAGGTTTTTGCTTCTGCGGGTAAAAATGAGTTGTCAGCTATTGACAACTACATTATTGTATTATTACAATATTTTTTTGACTCACATTTTTAAGCTATGACAGAACGATCACCTGCCCATAAAAAAGGGCTACAAAATTCAGGCGAAGGGGGGGTAGATCTGGGGGATACGAGGCGTAAAGATATAAGAAGTATTATAGTTCAAAGGGGCCTGGACGATCCATCCACTATAACAGACACATTTGCAACGTTTGGACCTCAGTTACTTGCCAAGTATCCAAAAGGTCTAAGGGGTGAAACATTAGGAAAGCTTGACCTCTATGCCTCAGGATTAGGAATCTTTAATCACCTTGTTTATCCACTAGTCAGCCAACAACTTATTGCTGATATACAATCAGGAGCTCCTTTGATCTCAGCCGATCTCCCTCTCAACTATGTCCTCCCAGGGCAAAGTCGCCCGTTTCGTACAGATACATCATATGACCGTTTTATGCGAGGACTCTTTGATCGAATAAACACTCCTTCTCAAGCTGTTCTTCAACAACTTAAAGAAACAAATCATCCGTTACACACACAGTTAACTACATTATTCAATAGTGCCCAAGAAAGTTATGACGAATATGATAAACAACATCCCGAACATCCTGGTATCTTGCCTCCTTTAGTACCAACAGCTGAAGGTATAAAAATGGGAATAATCGGTAATGCAATCTCTCCGCTTAATCTAATTGTCGCTCGGCAAATTGCTCAAGGAGCGCCTCATCGCACTCCAGAAGAATGGGCACAACGCTTACTAAAAGAACGAGAAATAATTGGTAGAGCTGACTCGCTTTTAAGAAAACAGGTTAGTCGAGTTTTACCAAAAGACCCAATTCTCGAAAACTTAACTGAAGCAATGCCACTATATCCATATAGTGAGCATAGAGGCACTTTTATAGAAGAAGATGGAACTGTTTTCTGGGTAGAAAAAGATCCAGACGGAAATTTAAGAATGCTAGATTATCTCAATGCGTCATCAAGCGACAAAGATTCAGGCAGATGCCCAGGAATAATAAAGGCTAGTTCCCCAAAATACATGCCTATGCCATTAAGAGAAAGCGTTCCTGCATTGCTTACCTATGCCGATCAGCGCGCAGGAATAGAACAGCAAAGATCGGTTGCCGATCTTATTAGTACTACGGATATTCTTATGTCATCTGCAATTATTATTGCTGAGGCGGCTGGTGTACTCGCAACGAACCATACTGGTCAAAAATGAATAAATGCACACTTTTATCTATAACGACTTGACAGCTGTGAAATGATTGCGTTAGACTAAGTGAGCAATGGATACCACTGACCAAAAAAAAACTAATGATCAGGAATCTCCTCCGGCTGATAGACAGCAAACAGCTGTGCCTTACACGCCCCCTCCCCCTCCAAATGAAAACTCTTTGAAAAGATTTCGCACGCCTTTGTTCAATGGTGTTCTTGCGGCACTAGTGATTCTTGTGGGTGGTTTTATGGCATACAACGCAATCGGACATCAATTGACACAGCTAGCAGGGATATCATCCCAGCAAACCACTTCTCCATCTCCAAGCGTTGCACCTACAGTAATCCCAAATCCTTCACTTTCTCCTTCACCTTCACCTTCACCTGTGCCATCGTATTGAGCTTAATTTTATACAGCAAAAATGCGCCAAGTCATTTCAGGATTCTTTACGCATAACGCATAAAACCACGAACTATAAATAGTTTTGAAATTCTTGGCGCATTTACCCTCACGCCTTAGCACAGAATTCAATTTCTACTTTTATCGATTCTGATTTTTATAAAACTCAGTCTTTTTTACCTGAATTTTTTTACTTTATCACTTAATCAGTTTCAATAAAAAGAATATCTTTTCAGTGCTTGTATCCTAATTTTTTACCAATTCCGGCTCACCTCCACGCCATGAAGAGAGATAAGTTCTGTATGTACTTTACGCGTTTTGTCTTGATTTAGCTTGACAACTAACAACAAAGTTTCTGACACAAAACAAACAAAACGTGCCTAGGTGACAAAAGATATACTAATCAGGAGAAATATTTGGAGAAGTTGCTGACTCAAGCTGTTTTGCAAGTTGAGGATAGTCTTTAAGATAGGGAAAAACTTCATCTGCAGCAAATTTTGCTTTTTGGATTAATGCCGTATCAGAAAAAGCGGCTGCTTTAAGTTTTGGTATGCCATGCTGTGCAGTGCCATAGAGATTGCCCGGTCCTCGCAATTTGAGATCTAATTCTGCAAGCTCAGCTCCCGAATGTGTCGTTTCCATTGCTTTGAGTCGAGCACTAGTCTGTGCACTGCGGCTATCAGTAAAAAGCAGGCAGTAGGATTGTTTGTCACCTCTCCCCACCCGTCCTCTCAGCTGGTGTAATTGTGACAAACCAAATCGCTCGGCAGCTTCTATCATAATGATTGTTGCATTTGGGATATCAATGCCGACCTCAACGACCGGGGTTGCAACCAAAATAGCAAAATCTCCTTTTCGAAATTGTTCAAGAATAGTATCTTTTTCTTTTGCCTTTTGTTTGCCGTGCAAAAGGCCGAGTTTGAGATCAGGGTAGATTTCTTTTCTCAGTCGTTCATATTCTTGATTGACTGCTTTAACCGTCTGCATTGTTTCAGACGGCTCGATAAAAGGACAGATAATAAAAGCCTGTGATTTCGTTTCTTTTATCTGTTTTTGTATCCAATCATACGCAGCATTTCTTTTTTCAGGAGGCACGAGCCAGGTTTTAATTTTTTTTCTGCCATGAGGCATTTCGTTGAGATACGATAAATCTAAATCTCCATACATTGTTAATGAGACGGTTCGTGGAATAGGCGTTGCTGTCATTGTCAAAAGATGAGGATTATTTCCTTTTTGTCGGATGATACTGCGTTGTTCTACTCCAAATCGCTGTTGCTCATCAATGACGATGAGACCAAGTTTATCAAAAACAATTTTTTCAGACAAAACTGCATGTGTCCCGATAAGAATTGAGAAATTTGAATCTGAAGTAACTCGTTTTTTACTGCCGGTGACAAGATCGATAGTGACGCCTAATGGTTCAAGAAATTTCGAAACCGTTATGAAGTGTTGCTGCGCCAGAATTTCCGTTGGCGCCATGAGGACGGATTGATAGCCGTTAAGAAAAGCAGTATACATGCCAATTGCTGCAACGATTGTTTTTCCGCTTCCTACATCACCCTGCAAAAGACGGTTCATCGGTGTTCCTTTATGTAAGTCCTGCATGATACTATCAAGAGCAGTCTGCTGTGCTGTTGTCAGTTTAAATGGCAGTGAATTGATACAAGCGTTGATTTGTTTCTCATATTTTTTTATCTCAAACGGTGAGCCAAGCTGTCTTTCTTGCCACTGGAAGCGGCGTTTTTTTGCCCCAAGCTGCATCAGGAATAATTCATCAAATGCGAGCCGTTCACGGGCATTTTGCGCCGTTTGGAGGTCTTTTGGAAAGTGGACCTCCTGCAATGCTTCGGTGTAGTTCATGAGATTGTTTTGGCTTAAAATCTTTTGTGGCAAGTACTCAGAAAGTTCACCAAGGTGCTGGCTGAGTATATTATAAATTTGTCGTCTTAGCCATTTAGAAGATACGCCTTGCGTCTCAGGATAAACAGGAATGAGCCGTCCAGTATGAATTGCTTGTCCATTTTCAAAGATGATTTCGTATTCTGGTGACTGGATGGAAAGGTTTTTGCTTCTTCCAAACCGGTCTGCCCGTCCTGATGCGGAGATCGTCGTGTTTGGCAATATTGTCCGAGTCAGAAAAGGCTGATTAAACCACGTCAACTCAATTGTTCCCGTCCCGTCGGCGACAAGTGCTTTCTGCATGTTTTTGATTCGTGCACCTCGCATATACTGGGTTTTCATTTCAAGCACTTGCCCTTGGATCGTGACAGTCTCCCCTTGCTGTATCTCGGCAATTTTTGAAATCATTGAATAATCTTCATAGCGGCTGGGTAGATGAAACAAAAAATCATAAAACGTCATAATGCCGAGCTTTTCAAGTCTGCCGGCATACATTTTTATGGCACGGTTGCCTCTGGTGATGGGAGTATGAAGGTCCATAAATTAGGTTTTCGGTGCTAGGTATTAGGAATTATACAAACGAGAACCTAGTCCCTAGAACCTCATTTTACTGCAATAATGCTAAATACGGAAGGAAGGATGCTAAAATGAGGCAAACTCCTGCTACGATGATGATAATTCTCCAGGCGGTTTTATGTTTTTCAAAGGTTTCCATTGAGTTTATTATATTGAATCAAGCTTGTGGAATCAAGATTATTTTCTCGAGACGATTTTTACAAATTTTCTTTTGCCTACTTTTACTATCATCCCCTCTTCGAAATCTACGAGTTGTTTTGGTTTGGTAATTCTCTTTATGCCTTTTGATAAGATAATCTCAATCCCTCCTTGTTCTGCCAAACGTTTTGCGTCAGAACGTGTTTTTGCAAGATTTGTTGCTATAAGAACGTCAATAATTCCTCTTCCTTCTCCAAATGCCTGATCAAAAGAAACAGTTGGTACTTCTTCTGGTTTTTCGCCTGCTTGAACACGTTTTGCAAAACTCTCTTTTGCCATTTCGGCTTCATCAAGATTGGTTAAGTCTTTCGTGATTTCAAAAGCCAATGCTTTTTTGATTGTCATGGGATGTTCACCTTTTTTCAACGCGGCTTCTGCTTCGTTTACTTCGCTGAGAGAGACGTTGGTTGCAAGGGTGTAATATGGGATAATCAGTTCGTCATTGATTGCCATTACTTTGGCATAGATATCCTCTGCAGTATCATCAAGCCAGATAGCATTTCCCCAGGATTTGCTCATTTTTCGTCCATCGGTTCCTTCAAGAATGACTGTTGTCAGCACAAAAGACTGCTTTTTTCGTATGTCTTTTTGCAGAGTTCTTCCTGCCTGCATATTAAATGTCTGATCAGTGCCGCCGATTTGAAGATCGGTATCCATAAAATAACTGTCGAATCCCTGCATGACCGGATACAAAAATTCATGAAGTCCCACTCGTTTGTTTTCACTCAATCTTTTGCGGATGAGTTCGCGTCCGACGAAATCACCTACAGAAAAATGTTGAGTGAGTTTGACGATATCTTCAAAAGAAAGCTTTTTCAACCATTCACTATTGTGCTTTACCGTAACATTTGAAAAATCTAGAATTTTTTCAGCTTGTTTTTTATATGTTTGGAAGTTCTGTTGAATTTCTTCGGACGTCAAAACCGGCCGTTCCGTATCTTTGTCTGAAGTATCACCGATAAGTGCGGTAAAATCACCGATGAGAAATGTGACATGATGTCCCAGCTTGCTGAAGGACTGGAGTTTTCTTAAAGCAACAGCGTGTCCGAGGTGGATTTTTGTGCTGGTCGGATCAATACCCAGATAAATGTTTAATTTCTCACCTGAGCGAAGTTTGTCTTCAAGCTCTTTTTTGCCGGGGATGATATTTGCGACGCCGCGGGTAAGCAATTCTTCTATCGTATCCATAGGCTGAGTATAGCAAAAAACAAGATCATTTGCGATAAAAATGTTTTGTGGTTTTTTAACATATGAATAATCTAGGAAGAAAGTATATAATGCATGCATGGGAGGACATGAATTAAGTCCGGTTCCTAGAAGAAGAGGTACTTTACGTCCTCACCCCCATTTTTCTCTAAGAGAACAAAGAGAAACTGTTCACGCTCCTTTTCAGTATACTCCCTTACCTGACAAGGTTTTTAGTGGAAGGCTTCCCTTGTTGTGGTGGAAACATCCTGGATGGAAAGAACAACATAGAGAAGCAAGTGCAAAGGAAGCCATTATTATTAATATGGCTGCTCTTGTGACAAATGGAGTTACCGTGATGGGGTCAATTTATGTCGGACTTAATTTCCCAAGTAATCCTCTTGAAGCTGCAGCAGAAGTGACAGGTCTTGTTGGGAGTGCAGCAACAGAGATATATTTAGCGAGAAGAGCTGCAAGAACTATTACAAGGTAAGCTAAGAGAAACTATTTCATTATTTCTTTGTCAACTTGCATAAAGACGCGTAACTTAGTATGATATGAGAGTTTCACTTCTATGGATTACCGATCAACTCGTCGGCCGCGTACCAGAAGACACAAAAGTTTTTCTTTTGATGCTCGAAGGCTGCTGACCTACAGTACGCTTTTGAAATATCTTTTTTTAGCTTTTCTCGTTTGTATTGTGGTTCTTATTGGAATGTTTATTTGGTACAGCAGAGATTTGCCGACCCCGGGAAAACTTGTTACTTCAAAATATAAAGACGCGACAAGAATTTATGATAGAAATAATGTCCTTCTCTATTCGGTTTATCAAGATGAGAATAGAACATATGTAGGGCTTCCCGTGATTCCAAAACAATTGCAGGAGGCAACAATTGCGACTGAGGATAAAACATTTTATACCGATACCGGTTTTTCGGCTATAGGAATGCTTCGTGCCTTAAAAAATATGGCACTTGGCGGAAGTCTACAGAGTGGTTCAACAATTACACAACAGTTGGTGAAAAATGTTTTACTTACCAACCAGCAGACACTTGCTCGAAAAATCAAAGAAATTATCCTATCAATTCAGGTCGATCAAAAATATTCTAAGGACCAGATACTAGAAATGTATCTAAATAATATTCCTTATGGAGGCACAGCGATCGGAGTTGAGGCTGGAGCTGAATTATATTTCAACAAAAACGTACAGGATTTGGATTTGGCACAAAGTGCTTTTTTGGCAGGATTGCCGCAGAGTCCGACACTCTATTCCCCCTTTAGCGGGACAAAATATTACTTAAATAGGACGCAAGAAGTGCTCCATGCAATGGTCACAAACAACTATATTTCCCAAAGTGATGCCACCAAAGCATACAATGAGATCTCCGCATATCATTTTTCTCAAAATAACACGCATATTAAGGCACCATATTTTGTGATGTATGTGAGACAGCAGCTGGTAGATAAATTCGGTGAACAGATGGTCTCAAGCGGTGGGTTGCAGGTCACAACATCTCTTGACTATACCATTCAACAAAAAGCGGAAGACATCGTTAAGACAGAAATAGCAGGGCTGAAAGACTATGATGTCGGCAATGGCGCCGCAATTGTTACCGATCCCAAGACGGGTGAAATTCTTGCTTTTGTCGGAGGAAAAGACTATTTCGGAGATTCAACGCCTAGTGGCTGTACGCCGGGGAAAAACTGTACATTTGAGCCTGATGTTGATGCAGCACTTTCTGCAAGGCAACCTGGGTCATCTCTCAAACCGGTTATTTATTCAGTCGCATTTGAGCATGGATACACACCCGCAACTGCGGTAATGGATGTCCAGACGAATTTTAAAGCGACAGGATCTGATCCTGACTATATTCCGGTAAATTATAGCGGCAAGTTCAATGGGCTGATACAGTTGCGATTTGCACTTGGAAATTCGTTAAATATTCCTGCTGTAAAAACACTTGCCCGTGTCGGTATTCAACCCGTTATGCAGCAGGCGTATAACATGGGAATTTCCAATTGGCAGCCAACTCCTGAAAATCTTGCCAGTGTAGGTTTGTCTCTGGTTCTTGGAGGACGTGAAACAACACTTCTTGATGAGACAACTGCCTATGGTGTCTTTGCCAACGAAGGAATCAGGCAAGATCCTGTTTCTATTTTGAAAGTAACTGACGGTGGGGGAAATGTGCTTTATCAAAATCAACCAACACAAGGCCCACGAGTACTGCCTGCTGATGTGAGTTATCTAATCTACAGTATTTTGTCTGATAACAATGCAAGAACAATGGACTTTGGGCCAAACTCCTGGCTTGTCGTTCCCGGTCACACTGTTGCTGTGAAAACAGGTACAACAGATAATAAACGTGACAATTGGACAATCGGGTATACACCAAATTATGTTGTTGGAGTTTGGGTTGGTAACGATGACAATGAAGTGATGAATCAGGCAATTTCCTCAGGTGAAACAGGTGCTTCACCTATCTGGGAGAAGATTATGGCTGCTATTCTTAAAGGAAAACCCGATCAGGAAGAGCAAAAGCCTAGTGATATCACTGCCGAACAAATTGATGCCTTCGCCGGTGGATTGCCTCAGGGAGGACAGCCAATCCGTTCAGAATTCTTTATCAATGGAACACAACCGACCTCAGTATCACCAATTTATCAAAGTAAGGATGGGAAAAATTATCTGGTCCTTCGCGAAGATGATCCTGTTTCAACAGACGGCCAAAACCGCTGGCAGCAAGGAATTGACGCATGGATTGCGCAAAATCATGGCAGTGATGATATGTACCATCCGCCGGATGATGTGATACGACAAGCAACAGGAGATCATTCTGTCGATACGCCTGCTCAGGGAACTCCGACACCAACTCCGGGACATTAAGAGATTAATTATTTTTTCTAAATATACAGTTAGGAAGAGGTTGGGGGTCTGGTACAGTATCTTTTACTTCTGGATCCACATCATACATTACTCTGATTATGCCGCTGGGCGATTCTGCACAACGTGCATTTGTCAATACATCACCTTCTCTCAACCTTTGGGTAATTCTCCTTTTAGAGTTATAGATTTGGGGGGAACATTGTCTGCCTGCATAAAAAGGTTCTGTTGCCAACGGACACAGAGCGCATCGTAAAATTTCTTCAACGGTTCGGGTATTTCTAGTAATTACTCCCCGGTCTCTTAATAATTGAATTGTCTCTTTAGGTAAGTTCCAAGTTTTCTTTTCAGGCATGGGCAAGAGTATAACAATATAAAATTCAGAATTCAAGAGAGCTACGTCTATATTTTTAATTTTGCATTATACTTTTCTTTGAGGACTTTGAGAATTTTATCACGGATCTCCCCTACTTCTCTATCACTTAAATTTTTTTCATAACTTTGATAAATGATATGGAAAGTACGTGTGTCCTGATATTTATCAAGAAGAGAGACTTCATCGATAAGTTTGCTTTGTTTTTTTATTTCTTCCATCAAGTCTCCTGTTTGCACATGTAGAGGTGCTATTATTGCAAGGTCCTCAATAATCGGCGGATATTTGCTGACGGGTTTATACATTTTTGATAATGTTACATGTTGAAGTATATTCTCTAAATGTAATTCAAATGCCACAATCTCATCATTTACTATTCTTATTTCACCAATAAATTTATGTTTATTCGTTTTAGACATATAAATATCAATCCAACCAGTATCTTGATTTTCCAAAAAATGAAAATCTTGTATTCCTATGTCATTTAATAAGCTAACAATTATACCTTTAACTTCTTTGAACAATCCTTCTAGAGGTGCTGTTTTTTTAATCAATCCAGCAAGCATTAATGTTTGATTTGGGAGTTCGCTATTATTTCTATGATATGTGTTCCCAATTTCAAAAATTTTAACTACAGTATAATCTCTATTGTCATTAACAACTTTTACAAGACTTGGCACTAGTGCTGTTCGCATATAAACAAATTCTTCCGAAAGAGGATTTGCGATTTCAACTGGAATTTCAGGAGATTCCCTTCGCAAGTCTTCTGACACCATGGGATATGTGTACACTTCGGTAAAACCCCAATATTTCAATGCGTCTTTTATCTGGTCTTCCCAATAAAATTCGTTTTTCTCCAGATGCAAATGTTCTGCAGATGTAAAAGTCGGCAAGGAATTAGGAATATTATCATATCCGTAAACACGGGCAATTTCTTCGATGAGATCTTCGGGAATTTGCATGTCTTCTCCACTTTTTCTTGGTGGGACGGTAACAATAAGTGTTTTATTTTCTTCTTTTACTCCAAATCCCAGACTTGTCAAAATAGTAATTGATTTTTGTAGTGGGATTTCGATGCCGACTACTTTATTAATCTTTTCTTCAGAAAGTTCAATGATTGTCTCCCGTGTTTTGTTGGGATACTTATCAATGATATCAGAGATAATTTCGCCGTTTGCTACTGTTTGGAAAAGTTCAATTCCTCGTGCAAGTGCATCAAGTGCATATTCAGGATTAATACCTTTTTCATTAAGTATTACTGCTTCTGTTCTTATTCCCTGTTCCATTGAGGTTCGGCGCAGACGTACAGGATCGACATTATCAATGAAAAACAAGATTCTTTTTGTATTATTGGTGACGACACTGTTAGCCGTTCCCATAATACTGATAAGATCAACAATTTCTCCTTTTCCATTATCAGCGACTATATCTCCGCCCGAAAGCGTGTATGATTTACCATCAAGTGTTACAAGTTTTTCTCCTTTTTTTGCTTCCCGGATGTTGAGTGTATGATTTGTCAGCCTGTCATAATCAAAGACGTGCGTAGGATGTCCCATTTCCCGCATGACATAATTGGTGATATCAATGACATTATTCAAACTCCTTATGCCAGATGCTTCAAGTCTGTCCTTGATATAATCTGGTGATTCTTTCAATGTGACTTCCATAATAACCGCACAAATCCTGTTTACCAATTTCTCATCAAATGTTAGATGCAGCTCGGGATTCTTTTTAATTTGAACTGTCGGAAGTTTGATGTCAGGTTTTACAAATTTTGCATCGATGCCTGATTGTGGTAATACTGTTGCCGCTTCTTGGGCAAGATTAACAACGGACATTAGTTCTGGTCTATTGGTAGTGATTTCTATATCATAAACAAAATCATCTTTAAATTTCTCAATCCGTTCGATTGATACGCTTGTCAGAGACAATTTCTCTGCAATTTTTTTCGGCGTTGCCGAAGTTTTAAGATATTCTCTAAGCCATGAGTCTAGTATTTTGATATTCATAAGGTTTTAAAATTGTTTCAAGAAATCCAAATCATTTGAATACAAAGTTCTCAAATCATCAATTTTAATTCCGTCTTTCATCATAAGTACTCGTTCTACGCCCCACCCGGAGGCAAATCCGTTATATTTATTGGGATCAAGACCGCAGTTTTTCAAAACATTCGGATGGACCATCCCCGCACCACCCAACTCCAACCATCCTTCTTTACAAAGCTTGCACCCTTTTCCATCACATACACCGCAGGAAACATCTGTTTCAAAGGAAGGTTCAGTAAACTGAAAATGGTATGGTCTGATCCGTGATTTTCTTTTTTCACCAAAGTATGATTTTACAAAATAGTCAAGTGTTCCTTTCAGATCTGCTATTGAAATATTTTCACCGACCACTAATGTCTCGAATTGATGAAAAATTGGTGTATGACTAACATCAGACTGTCTTCTATAGGTTTTTGCAATATTCAGCATTTTAATTGGCAATTTACCCTTTTCCATTTCCCGTATTTGTCCGGATGAAGTATGTGGAGTAAGAAGCATACGTCCTTTTTTGGGATCTGGATCGTGTTTCATAAAGAATGTTTCCCAATCATCACGTGCGGGGTGATTTGGAGGGAAATTCAACGCTGTAAATGCATACCAGTCCCATTCAATTTCTGGATATCGTACACGAGTAAAGCCGATCTGGGTAAAAATTGCCGTAATCTCACGAATTGCTTGCGTAATAAGATGAAGATGTCCAATCGGTGGCAATATTCCCGGTTCCGTTATATCAAATGACGGGACGGTTATCGCTTTTGTTTCTTTCAAAGATGTTTCTTTTCTTTTGATCGCATCCTCGATTATATTTTTTACATCATTTGCAACAATGCCAATTTTTGGGCGATCTTCTTGGGGAATTTTTGGAAGACTTTTGAGTAGCTGTGTGACTTCACCGTTTCTGCCGAGAAATTGAATTCGTATTTCTTCCAATTCATTAACAGATTTTGTATCCAAAATCAATGAGATTGCATTGTTTTTTATACTCAATAATTTCTCTTCCATGTTTGCATTATAATATGTTTGACTGCCTAATGCGAGAGGTGTTATCTTCCCACCAGTAAAAAACTCGTATAATTTTCTTTTAGATCCTGCAAGTTATCTTCAACAACAGTTAAGTCATAGATATCTGCTAGAATTTTACTTCCCATTACTGCAGTATTTTTTTCTAGTTTTCCTTCACTCAATTGTTTAGCAACCAAGGCATGATCGATCAATTCGCCTTCACCTGATGTTTTTTTAAGATGAGGATATTTTTGTTCAAGTGTACTTTTGCATTGGGCGAAAACCTGTGGATGTGACATGATTGTGGTAATATCTTGCAATTTTGCATCTTTGCGGATCATTAATGCATGAGAAATAATAATCGCAAATTCTTCGATAATTGAGAATTTATATTGCGCCATTGCTTCAACAGATTCCATAACAATCCCCCCAACAGAATTATGTGTAGCAAAAAGGCCTTGATCAATGTCGCCTTCATGAAGTGCTCGGAGGACATTTTTTGTAGTATGCAAGTATTCTATTTTATAATCTTTTACACCGTTTCGTTTTAAATAATATTGTATCGCTTCTTCGTTAAAACTTCCTTTACCTCCCTGAATCCCGATTGTAAGATATTCTTTAGTTTTTTGTTTTGGGATGAGCTTGTTGTACATTTTTTCATAGGCTTCTCCCAGCTTGATTCTCATATCTTTTGTGTACGGATTATAATGTTGAAGATTGATAAATAGTTCCCAGGTATCGTTGCATGTTTGCTCTTCAACTTCCAAAAGTTTGATTGCGCCTACGGTGTCAATTGGTGTTTGCTGCATCCCGAATTCTTCCAAAAGACGGCCGATAAAATGTGTTACACCTTGTGAATTTGCAGCCAATTTATCATGTTCATCTGCGTTCATTTCGATGACTTTCAATTGTTTCTTAGAAAAATATTTCTTCCAAAAAGAATAATTTTCATCTGAAGCGAGAAATTTATCCATGACAATCGGGAGATTGATAAACCCTTTTTGCGAGCTATCAGGACCAAACATAGGATGGGTTAATAGTGCCTGTGTTTGTGTATCTTTTAAATAATGGCTAAAAATCTCCGCCGGATATAATTTGACAGAAAGGACATCGATAAGAAGTTGCTCAGGACGGAAATATTGTTTGTGATTTTTTATGACTTCTTCAAAAGACTGAATTGGGACAGCATAAATAATAACGTCGCTTTCATAGGCTTTTTTTAAATCATTTGTCGTTGGAATTTCTGTTTCGGCTTTTTTCCGTTGATAAATAGTAACTGTAAAATCATCTTTCAATAATGAATACAGTGTTTTGCCAAATCTTCCATATCCAATAATAGTTACGGTTTTTTTATTCATGAGTTTTTTGGATTGAAAGAGCTGTATTGTGAATCTCTTTATAAATCTTTTCAACAAGAGCCACCGGAACATTATTTTCTTTTGCCTTTTGCCTTATCTTTTCAACAACCTTCTCCCAACGTTTTTCATCAAGAGGTGGAATATTTTTTTCTTGTTTTATTTTTCCAATATTGGCAACAACTTGAAGTCTTTTTGCAATTAAAGCAATAATTTTATTATCAATTTGATCAATTTCTTCTCGCAATTTTTCTAATGATTTTTCCATATTATTTGACCTCCAAATTCTGTGCTTTATGCCGTAAATAATGATCCATGATAACAAGTGCACTCATAGCATCAACTATCGGCACTGCTCTTGGTAAAACACACGGATCGTGTCTTCCCACCGCTTCCAGTTCTGTTTCCTCTTTTTCTTTGGTTATTGTTTGCTGCTTTTTTTTAATTGTTGAAACTGGTTTGAAAGCAACTTTGAAATAAATTGTTTGACCATTGCTGATGCCGCCAAGTGTTCCGCCTGCATAATTTGTTTTGGTTCGGATATCACCTGATTCATGTGTATAAAATACGTCATTATGCTCACTTCCTCGCATCGCAACTCCTTCAAAACCTGATCCGAACGCAAATCCTTTTGTCGCGTTAATACTCATCATTGCCTTTGCCAAATCAGCAGGCAATTTATCAAAGACCGGTTCTCCAAGACCTGCCGGCACATGTTTGATAACTCCTTGTATGATGCCCCCGATTGAGTCACCATCATCGCGTACTTCTTCAACCAGCTTTATCATCTTCTCGGCAATTTCTCCGTCCGGACAGCGGACGATATTGGATTCAATTTGTTCCTGAGTTACTGTTTCAAAGTCAATATTTGTTTTGATATCACCAACTTGTTCGACATAACTTAGAAATTCGATGCCGAGTTTTTCTTTGAGATATTTTTTGGCAATTGCTCCCGCGGCAACCCGAGCGAGAGTTTCTCTTGCTGATGCTCTTCCACTGCCTTTATAATCTCTGATGCCGTATTTTGTTTGAAATGTAAAGTCAGCATGGCCAGGACGATAGAGATTTTTCATAGTTGAATAGTCTTCAGATTTGACATCTTTATTGTATGCGACAAGAAGAATTGGTGTCCCAGTTGTTTTTCCATCAACAATTCCTGACATGATATGAATTATATCCTGCTCCTTACGTGGTGATGTAATCTCGCTTTGTCCGGGTTTTCTGCGATCGAGGTCCTTTTGAATTTCTTCCTCGGTAATTTCAATATTTGGCGGACAGCCGTCAACGACAACTCCCACTGCGCCGCCGTGTGATTCTCCAAAAGTTGTTATTCTAAATAATTGTCCAAAGGTATTTCCAGCCATAGTTTTAAGCGTCTCGTTTCGAGCATTTAGCATCTAATTCTTTAAAAATATTTTCAAGTTCTTGTTTTGTTAATTGTCCAGGGGCTGATGCATCATGTTTGTTAAACGGTGCATAGATCAATTCATTACCCCAAAGTGTCCCGTAAACTCTTGTTATTGTACCAAAATCTCCCATTCCAAGTACAATATGACGCTTGTTTTGCGCTTTTAGATTTTGTTGTAATGATAATAATTTTAGTGCATCGGTTTCGTTTTGACACATTGTTGCTATTTTATAAATGTCAGGATGCAATTTGTCCATTTGTTTGACAATATTTTTGAAATCAATAGGTGTCTTTTGATAATCGTGATGAGAGATAATCGTTTTTACATGTATTTTTTTAAGATATTCCAACTCTTCCTTTTCAGAAAGATCTAAATCAATGAATGATTGAGAACCATCCAATAAATCGAGTATTTTCTTTTTTTCCTCCTTTTTCATATTTGTTTTGATAGTATTTCCACGCTGAAAAAGCAGAATTAATTTATCCTGCAGCATATAAATTAGTTTATCAACAAAGGGAGTATCTAGATCTTCTATCGGATCAAGCCAAATTTCTAAAAACTCATACTCGTTTCTGTAAGATGTCACAGAGTCAAGTATTTCTTGTTTAGTTTTTTTAATAATCGGCAAACAGTAATTTATTTTCATATCAGTACTCGCGCCATTGCTTCTGCAGGCACATCATATCCCGTAAAAAGTTTGAATTGTGCCAATCCTTGATATAACAGCATATCTTTTCCGCTAATTGTTTGTGCTCCTTGAGTTTTTGCGTCTTTAATAAATTGTGTTTGGTGTTTGCCATAAACAACATCAAAAACAATATGTTTTTTTTTAATAAAATCCTTAGGCAGCGGTGTTTCATTTTTTTGAGGATGAAGGCCGATTGCTGTCGTATTGATTATAATATCTGCCTGTTGTATTCTATCCCGTGCATCGATGGAATAAGCTTTTGCGTCAAAATCTTCAGCAAGTTTTTCCGCCTTTTCAAGAGTTCTATTAAATATTGTAAGATTAGCTTTTTTTGTTGACACGGCATATGCAGCAGCTCTTGCAGCACCTCCTGCACCAAGAATTGCAACTGTTTTTCCCTCTAAAGATGTTATGTTTTCCAATGGGGTGAGTATGCCAATCCAATCAGTATTGTAACCAATGAGTTTGCCATTTTCATTAACAATTGTATTCACTGCACCAATTTTTTCCGCTACCTCATCAATCTTGTCAAGATATGATATTACTGCTATTTTGTGAGGGATTGTACAGGTAACACCATGAATATTCATGGCTCGGATTCCTTTAATAAAATCCTTGAGATCTTTTACTTCTACATGACAGGCAATATACACATAGTGATTATCAATATTCAGAGCAACATAGCCTGCATTGTGCATTTGAGGAGATAATGAATGCTCCACGGGATCACCGATTATCATACAAATTTTTGTTTTAGCGGTAATTCTCATATTTTTAGCTTTTGTCGTTCAGTTTCAATACTGAAACAATCTCGTCTACAACTGACTTTAAAGTTTTTTTATCTGTTTCTATTATAATATTTGCAGAATCTTCATAAAATGATTTTCTTTTTCCCCAAACTTCTTCCATTTCTTCTTTCAGAGTTTTTTTATTGGTAAGAGCAGGTCGATCATTTGCATTTTTAATTCTTTTAAGCATTGTCTCGATCGAAGCTTTCAAAAAAATAAATTTCCCGTTCTTTTTCAGTAAATCAATATTCTGCTTTCTCAATACAACTCCACCGCCTGTTGCAATAATGGTGTTTGTTTGATTTGAAACTTCTTCCACGAGTTGTGATTCTTTATCTCTAAAATATGTCCAGCCATGTAATGTTATCATTGCAGGAAGCAATTTTCCTTCTCTTTCTACCAACAATTTGTCTATATCGATAAATTGTTTATTGAGTTTATTTGCTAGTAATTTTCCAACAGTTGATTTCCCACTTCCTCTCATGCCAATCAAAACAATATTCATGTGACCTCCTTCACACCAATTCCCAATTGTTCTAATTTATCCCAAAATTCTGGAAATGTTTTGTTAACCACATCAGGATCATTTATTGTTATCCCGGAAATTTTTGCACCTGCAATAGCAAAAGACATTGCTGTTCTTTGATCTCCATAGGTATTAATAATTGCTGGTTTGGGATTTCCTCCATGTATTATTAAGGTCTCATGCGTAGATTCTGTTTTTATTTGCATTTTTGTTAGTTCAACGACTGTTGCTTTAAGCCGGTCTGTTTCTTTTACATGGAGAGATTGTAGCCCTTGCAGTGTTGTTTTCCCTTCTGTAAATGCCGCAAGCACTGCTACGGTTTGCGCCTGATCAGGAAAATCAATCATATCAACAGAAAGAGATTTTACTCCATTTCCAATGATTGTTATTTGATCCTCTGTGGACGTAATGGTACTTCCCATTTCTCTGACAGTTTGTAAAAGTTTTTTATCTGCTTGTAATGAATCAGGATTTAAATTTTTCAGTGTAAGTTTTGATTTTGTTAGTGCAGCAATTGCTATGAAATACCCTGCACTTGAGAAATCTCCTTCGACAATATATTCTTTGCAGTTATATATTTGATTTTTTTCAATAGTATATGATTGATAGTTATTATTGACAACATGAATACCGAATTTTTCCATACTGTCAATTGTCATATCAATATATGGCTTTGAGATTTGTATTCCATCAACTGTTATAGTTAATCCTCCGATTGCAGGAGCAATCATAAAAAGTGCAGAAAAAAATTGACTACTGACATCAGCTTTTATATGAACATTCTTTGCTTGCAATTTTGAAGATGTAATTTTAAGAGGCGGAAATCCTTCTTTATCCATATATTCAATTTGTGCACCCAGCTGTCTTAAACCATTTACCAATTCTCCAATCGGGCGTTTATTTAATCCCTCCTTTCCTTGTAGTATTTTTATACCCGGAACAACACAAAGAATTGGTAAAATAAATCTTATTACTGTTGCAGCAAGATCAGCATTAAGAGTGTATTCTTTCTCTTTCACATCTTTAAATGAACCCTCCACAATAATTTCTTTTTCGTTTGTTTTAACAGTGATTCCTAATTCGTTTAAACATGCAATCATTGCCATCGTATCATCACTTTTTAAAGGATTTTTTATTCTAACAGGAATTTCTGTCAGCGCTGCCATAATAAGTGCGCGGTTTGTATAACTCTTTGAACCAGGGATTTCGATTGTTTTTGTGACAGGCATTTTAAGTGGAGTAAGAATTATTTGTTTCATGCTTGAATAAGGACTTCTTTAATAATTTTTTCTTCGACTATTTGATTGATCTCGCCTTTGCCGATTCTTTTAAGGAGTGTAAAATTAATATTTCTGCTTTCGGTTTTTTTATCAGATTTCATTTTTTCTATTATTTTATCCACGGGGAAATCAGGCAGATCAGTTGGCAGAGCGGCTTTCTCTAGCGTTTGCTCTACTTCTTTCATGTCCTCATGGGAAAGAAGACCAATTCGATGAGAGAGGTCGGATTCTATTTTCATTCCAATACTAACTGCTTCACCGTGAAGAAGCGGCTTATCTGTTTGTAGGCTGAGTGCCTCAATAGCATGTCCAATTGTGTGTCCAAAATTAAGTAGTTTTCTCAATCCCTTTTCTTTTTCATCTTTCTCAACCACTGCTGACTTTATCCCACACGATCCAGAGATAATATCAGTAAGTTCCGACTGAGAAAAATCAAGCGGTTTTTTAGCAGTTGCCAGTTTGAAATAATTTTTATCGGCAATCAAACCATGTTTGATAATTTCGGCAAATCCTGAAATTACTTGTCTTTTTGGAAGCGTTTTAACAGTTGTAACATCAATAATAACTCCTGATGGTTGATAGAATGTTCCGATGATATTTTTTATCTCCCCAAAATCAATTGCTGTTTTTCCGCCTATATTTGCATCAATTTGTGCTAAAAGAGTCGTTGGAATATTGAGAAAGCTAATTCCTCGCATGTATGTTGATGCTGCAAATCCTCCCATATCGCCGATCACACCGCCTCCTAAATTAATAACAAGTGATTTTCGATCAAGCTTGGCATCAATCATTGCTTTCCAGATTTCCGTCAGATGCGTTATATCTTTTGCTTCTTCTCCTGCAGGCAGTATGATGTGTTTTGATTTCTCGGGCAAATTTTTTAATAATCTATCCAAATAAAGCGGAGCAACTATTTGATCGGTAATAACAAAGACAGTGGAATATGATGACAGATCCATAAGTTCGGAAATTTTTTCAATAAGTTGCGATCCGACAAAGATCGGATATTCACGCTCTTGAATAGCAGGAAGTTTTATGGAAAGTTTTTTCATGATATATAAATAATAGCTTATTTAGGCAGCTTCAGGAGTTCTCAGTTTTCTAAATTTGCTTAAATCTGCGACGAGTTGTTTTAATTCATCAATTGTGACGTGTTCTCCGAGATCAACAGGTGAAGAGCTGCCTGCTTCCATAAGAATTCCATCATACAAAAATTCATCATCTATTTTCATTTTCATCGATCGCATAATCTCATCAACTATTTTATGTCTCATGACAGGTCCAATGCTGTGAGTTGGATCGAAATATAGTCTGTTGCTTTTCGGAATTTTCTTTTTGATTCTTTTCATTATTTCGTGAGTGATTGCATTACGATAGTCACCTCTTCCGGGAACATCAACACCGCGATGAATAATAATCAGATCCTCTTTCATTTCAGGAATATAGGAAGTCAAACCAATGAGCACTTTTTCCAACGATGTTTCACCTTGGTAATCGGGATGATTGGCTACTTCCAAAGGATCTTTTCCGAGAAATTTACCATGCTTTATACCGATATTCCAATCATTTTTTTGTGCAAACTCACCCATTTCATAAAGATTCCATCCTAATTGATTAACTGCTGGATTCCAAACCATAAGTTTTCCTTTGAATGATTCTTTCATCTCCCAGTACGGAAGCTGAATATGAGGTATCATAATTTCTGTTGTGATAACCATGCCAGTTTCTTTTACTATTTTTTCAGCCAGCTCAACACTTGGTATTTTTACTTGCATCCGTTCCTGTGGAGACAATTTCATTGCTTTTTGTATTGCTTGAGAATCAATTCCCATCCCTTCGCCATTCAGATCAAGTGCTGTTCGGGATTTCAGTCCAACTACCCGTGTACCCAAAATTGCTCGTTTTCCACCCGGCGTAGTAATTTTTGCAATTTCATTTATTACTTCTTCGGTGTTTTCCGCCGTGATAGAACACGGCCCTGCAATTATTTCCAAATCGTACAAATTATTTTTTGTCATAGTACTTATTATCGCAAAAACAAAAAAACCTCCCTTTTGGGGAGGTGTCGTAAAGGTTTTACCTTTGTTAGTGTTTTATACCACTAACGACTCCTCCCGGGAGGGAGTAAAGTAGGTAAACCAATAATAAGCTTGCTGTCTGTTCATACTGTTAAACTAGTATAGTAAAGTTATTTTACTTTGTCAACGATAAATTTGAATGTCTTTGGATCTTCAACAACAAGATTACTCAATATTTTTCTGTCAAGTTCAATGTTGGCTTTGTGTAATTTGTCGATAAAAACACTGTAAGAAAGATTTTCTTTTTTGACTGCCTCGCCGATGCGGGTAATCCAAAGTCTGCGAAAATCCTGCTTTTTCTGTTTTCTTCCGTTGTAGGCGTATTGTCCAGCATGAAGCGCTGCTTCTTTAGCGACTTTGACAAGTTTACTTTTGGTTCCACGATATCCTTTGGTCAGACCCAAAAGTTTGTTATGTTTTCTTCGTGATACGGTTCCCCGTTTGATATGTGCCATAATTTAGCGTCTAGTTTACTTTCTAGACATTACGCTACTCCGAGCATTCTTCTTACTCTTTTTGCAAATTCTCCTTCCAAGACTCCTGGTTCTTTTTGTCTTCGTAATCTGCTTCTCGATTTGTTTAATTTTTTGTGGCTGCCATATTGATGCCCAAACATCACTTTTCCGGTCTTGGTGACCTTAAAACGTTTTGCAGCTGATTTTCTAACTTTTTGTTTCATCTTCGGCATGTTTTTTTCCTTTCTCTACTGATAACATTGCGACTAGTTGTCTTCCTTCAAAATGCGGTTCGCGATCAATTTTTGAAATGTCCGCAAGCGCATCTACAACTTTTTGTATCGTATTCTTTCCAAATTCCGATCGGGTAATTTGTCTCCCTCGGAATCTTACCACCAATCGTATTTTATCTCCGTCTTCAAGAAATTCCCTTCCTCGTCTGATCATGACTTGCAAATCGTTATCAGACATAAAAGGACCAAGACGAATTTCCTTGGTCTCGGAATTCTTTGCTTTTTTCTTTTCCTCTTGTTTCTTTTTTGCCTGTTGATACAAAAACTTATTAAAATCGATAAGTTTTGCAACAGGTGGTTTGGCAGTTGGCGCTACCTCAACCAAATCCAACTCTTGTTCTTGGGCAAGTCTTAACGCTTCCTCTTTGCTGATTACGCCGATTTGTTTGCCTTCGGGGTCAAGTACCCGGAGGGGCGATGCAAAGATTCGGCTGTTTATCCTATACCTTTTTTCTTGCTGTTTGTTAAATTTTTTTATCAATGTCTTGTAACAATTGTTCTAAAAATGGAGCAATCTTGAGTTGTCCAAGATCCTCTCCATTCCGTTTCCGGACGGAAATTGCTTTTTCTGCAATTTCTTTGTCCCCTATTATACCCATAAAGGGTACTTTTTGTAAAGTAGCGTCACGGATTTTGGCTTGAAGACGCTCCGAACGTATATCCGCGTCCACTCTGATACCTGCATTGCGGAGTTCTTTTGCAGCTTCTTGTGCAAATTCCGCATGCCTATCCGCAATAGGAAGCAGCACTATCTGTACAGGTGCTAGCCATAATGGAAAAGCTCCCGCATAGTGTTCAATAAGAAATGCCATAACGCGTTCAATTGCACCAATTGATGAACGATGAATAACAATAGGCTGTTCTTCTTCACCTTTTTCATTAATATATGTTAAATTAAATCTCTTTGGCATTACGAAATCATATTGGACAGTAAAGGCGGTATCTTCTTTGCCATTAACATTTTTCATTTGGACATCAATTTTTGGACCATAAAATGCTGCCTCACCAGGTGCTTCTACAAAATGAGATTTGCGGTTTTTCAAAACTTTGCGAAGGACAGCTTCGGCTTTATCCCATGACTTATCATCTTTGTAATATTTTTTTTCTTCAGCTCGCTCCCCAAGTGAGAGACGATAATGATACTCTTTTCCATGTTCTAGCCCAAATGTCTGAGCGATAAATTCAATCAAATCAAGAACTTTGTTAATTTCACCTTCAGCTTGGTCAACTTTTGCAATAATATGCGCATCAGCAAGGGTAAATGCTCTTACCCTCTGTAGTCCAGCAAGCTCTCCTGATTGTTCATATCGGTACATTTTTGCAAGTTCAGCAAATCGTATAGGCAATTCTTTATAACTATGAGGTCTGCTTAGATATAACTCAAAATGATGAGGACAACTCATCGGGCGCAACATAAATTGTTCGTCATCAATGGTAATTGGCGCATACATGGACTCTTTGTAGTAAGGATAATGTCCTGATTTTTCATAGAGGGCAAGACTTGCCAGATCAGGCGTATAGACATGTAAATAGCCTCTTTTGATTTCTTCATCAACAATAAAACGCTCTAAAACGCGTCTGACTGCTGAGCCTTTAGGTGTCCATAAGGGCAATCCTTTTCCAACTGTTTCAGAGAATACAAAAAGATCCAGTTCTTTGCCCAATTTTTTGTGATCACGCTGTTTTGCTTCTTGAAGCATTTCCAAGTATTCATCCAATTCTTTTTTTGTTGGGAATGCTGTTCCATAGATACGAGTGAGCATCGGATTTTTTTCATCTCCATGCCAATAGGCACCTGCGATTGAAAGGAGTTTAAAATCTCCAATATCTTTTTGTGGGTTTTCGCTGTGTCCACCTCTGCAAAGATCTTCAAAATCCCCTATTTTATAGAGTGTTATTTTTTCTCCTCTTTTGACAATTTCATCAATGAGTTCTTTTTTATATTCGTTGTTTTTGTAGATTTCCTTGGCTTCTTTTTCAGTTACCTCACGTTTGGTAAATCCCTTCCAGGTTTTTAAAACTTTCTTCATTTCGTTTTCTATTTGAGGTAGATCGTCTTCACTGATCGGCTTTTCAAATGCAGCATCATAATAAAACCCGTTTTCAATCGCAGGGCCGATGGTAAGCTTGGTTTTAGGATAAAGATGCAGTACAGCAGCTGCTAAAAGATGTGCTGTTGAGTGTCTAAGGCTTTGTAATTTATTAGCATCCATAATAAGCACTACTATACCAAATTTGAGCTTATTTATAAAGATACAGCATTATTTCTGTCTTTTCATTCTCTGGTAGCGTCTATACTGAAGAGTATCTACAAGTGGATTAGATGGTCGAAATAAGGGGAAGAATATTTTATCTTCTCTTAGTGGGTTTTGTAAGGAAAGAAGATCTTCCTTCCTTGCTCCACGGTAATATGGTAAACCTAAGGCATTAAATACTTCCTCAGTCATAGCAAAAACATCAGTTTCAAGGGGTGAATTCTTTACAACCTGTCCTCTTCTTGGTATAGGTAAAGGGTATCTATTGCCAATTCCTGTTACATATTCTGCAGCAGTATGAAAAGAATCACAGGTTACCGTGTCCGCTGTCCTAAAGGTAAGGTAATAATGTTTATCATCTACAACACCCATGATATAAGTAGCATTAGGATTGGTTCTTGGTAATAATAAAGGAAAAATATCTGAATTCGAAAAAGGAGCATCGTCAGTTAGATGACTATGTACGTTTCCCAAGTATGTTTCACCTTTTTTAACAAAGCCCTTGGGAGAAAGAGCAATTTCATTATATGTGCCGGTTTGTATTGAAGTACTTGTAGTTACTCCAGTGCCACTAAAATCCGTTTTAAGTAATCTTGCAGTCTCCACATTTTTAGCTGCTGGGTGATTCTTAATATCCTCATTTAGGCTCTTCCAACCTATACCTAAGGTCATTGAAGGTCCACTTATTCTCAATGTAGAGGGAAGCTGTTCTCTGCGGAGTGGTTGTCCATCAAGACTTTGTAAGATGCCTCCAACAAGTTCATCCATTGTTCCCTCTGTTGGTGCTGTTGCTTCTTTTGGTTGGCGCGGCGGGAAGAAATCAAATCCTCTATCCATAGGTTTCATTTAACGTAACAAATATTGGGCAGATTTACAAGCAGATTATGAAGAGTAATTTTCTTTATCGCTGAAAATTGTGATTGTTTGTGAGGATATAATTAATAACTTCTGACACAAATGACCCAACAACCGGAACTAAATTGACTTCTTTTGCCAGAATGCCAAGAAAGACAAAGAAAAGTGAAAGTCCCACAGTTGCGCCCAGGCCCCATGAAATGCCACCAAAAAAATTGTTAATAATGATTTCGCTTCGGGAAAGTTTACTTGAATTCTCGTATGGTTGCCGATTAGACATACTAAGTATGAGGATATAGTAGCATGTATTAGAGTTAAACGTCTAGAGGCCGAGGTCTTCACTAATACTTTGCATGGCGTGCAGCACTATTTCAATAAAATCTGAAAGCGAGATATGTAGTTTGCTTTCACAAAGCAAGATTGATTCACGATTGGCTCCAGCTGCAAATGCTTTTTGACCGAATTTTTTTTGGACAGATTCAACAGTGAGTGATGCTAATTTTTTGTCAGGCCTGACCAGTGCACATGCGGTAATAAGTCCAGTTAGTCTATCAGCAGTAACAATTGCCCAGTCCATGAAGCTTTCCGGCTCAACTTTTGTGTCATGGAAGTTATGAGCTTTAATTGCATGAGTTATATCTTCAGGCAGATCAATTTCATTTCTTTCAAAAAGTAAAATACCATGTTTGTTAAGAAGATTTTCGTTTTGTGCAACTTCATAGTCTATGTCATGGAGAAGTCCTACAATTCCCCATTTTTCTTCATCGGTTGGGTTTTGTTCATCTTTTGGCGTAAGACGCCGGTAAATGCCTTTCATAGATGCTTCTGTGGCGAGTGAATGTTTGATGAGGTTTTTATTTTTGAGATATTTTGTGAGTAACTTATATGCTTCGTCCCTGGTCATTGTTTTATTATACAACATTACTAGAGCATTTCATTTTTTAATTGCAGCAGCAGCCCATCTGGCGTAAAAGATGGCTCATATATCGTTTGTTGTGAAATATCTATTGTTTTTTGAATAGCCCTTCTTAAAAAGGAACCTTCTGGGAGAAGCCGTTTAATGATGCCTTGAGGCTTGTTGGTTTCCTCTATATAGTTAATTCTTTTTTGCCGAAGTTTTTCAGCTAAAGAACCTTCTGGCGGATTGTTTAATCCTTGAGGTGGTATATCCTGATTAGCTATTTTGTCCATGTCATCAAGAAAGTTAGCTCTCATCAATTCTGCTGCAGATAATCCTTCAGATATTGTTAGCGGGTCAAGTAAATTGTCTATTCTATCAGCGGCTTTTATGATTTGCCGTCTGACAAATACTTTTCTCAGCCAGTGCTTTAACTTATCATAGTACTTTGCATCATTCACTTTACCATCTTCTAGAGCAGTATTGTGATCGAAGGCATCAGCGTCCGCTGCAATCGCTTCAGCTTTTACACCAAACAAAGACCACGTCGCAAAGAGACTTTTTACCGTTTCCTTTTTAAAAACAGCTCCACCTTTTCCGTTTTCACCAAATCTGGGACTATCTTCGATAGTGTCATGCATGAGTGCACCAAGAACTAATTCAGTTGTTACCTTCTCTCCCATAGCTTGGGCAAGGTCAATACTTAGAAGAGCAACACGAAGCGGATGGACAAGATATGGCTGATCAGCAAATTTTCTTCGCTGAATTTTATGTGCTTCTGCAGGCTGTCCGTCCACGCGATCTCTCGTTTCTATTTCTACAATTGTCGCTTCCGAAATGCATAATTTCTCACTTTTAAAGGTGACACCAATCTGGGTACCTTCATTGGTTTCTCTGCCAAAAGCTCTTCTCAGCATACTTTGTGCAGAGGGGTTAAGAGCGCGTTCACCATTATTGAAAAGAGCTTCCGCAACTGCATATCCCAGAATTCCAGTATATTCAGCGATATGATCCTCCCCACCTTCTAGTGGAGTAGTAAATCTCACAATAGGTGCCGCTGTGAAATCTCTTCGCAAAGCTTTGGCCAAGGTAGCTGGATGCTCCGTATAGGTGACACCATTGAATTTTGAGGTGCGTACCAGCTCTGATCTCCCTTGTGTAACTCCTGATGGTATTGGTCGTATTTCTATTGCCATAGAGTTTTTATTTTACAATAAAAACCTATAGTAATCAAGCGGAATTAAAGATATTCTTTTTAATAAATGATCCTTTTTCAAAGTTTATAATTATCCTTAAACCATCTCTCGAAACCATTTTTCTGTATTTATACATTACGATAAGACGAATAGGAGATTATCCAAATTATTAATTTACAACATAAGCTTAAAGTTTTCCTGTCTCGGATATAATTACAACAAGAGATTCATTTTCTTATAAAGATTAATATAAGAATAAAATAAATCATCCTTGAAGCAAGAAAGTTCGACATAAGGATCTTTAGGCCCACAGAAACTATAGTCGTACAGCTTCTTCCGATTTGTTACAATACACTCCATTATGCCAGAAAAAGTAAGATCTTTGGAATCTCTTAAAAAAGGAACTTTTGAAGGTTTTCGTCAGAGAGCTGAAGAAACAAGCCTACAAAGACTAAAAAATTCGGCCATTAATCGCGCCACTAATCC
>Ga0206953_1009_pt1 | contig 43178 bp, 31 predicted proteins | sample Alteio_BWOrgHeat_36_FD_152977 | JGI IMG/M metagenome (GOLD analysis project Ga0206953, IMG submission 152977) | Enriched cells from forest soil in Barre Woods Harvard Forest LTER site, Petersham, Massachusetts, United States -... | ecosystem: Environmental > Terrestrial > Soil > Temperate forest >...
CCAGCGTTATTCCTACTTTGGCAAAGGGCGGACTCGACGTCATCGTAGAGGCCGGCGCCGGGGCAGAGGCCGGATATCCCGATCGAGAGTACGAAGCCAAGGGCGCGAAGATCGTGACGGCGCGTTCCGATCTGTTTGCCACGGCCGATGTAGTCGTCCAGGTGCTCTGCTACGGTTCGAACGATAAGACCGGGCAAGCCGATATTCCCCTGCTGCGTAGCGGCCAGGTGCTCATCGGATTTCTGCGGCCGTTTGGCGCGCTTGGACCGTTGCGGGAGATCGCCGGAAAGGGCGTGACCTCATTTGCCGTGGAACTGATGCCGCGCAGCACGCGCGCTCAAAGTATGGACGCCCTCTCTTCCATGGGCACGATCTGCGGGTACAAAGCCGTTTTGATCGCCGCAGACACGTTGCCGCGAATCTTCCCCATGCTTACAACAGCTGCGGGCACGATCACTCCGGGGAGGGTCTTAATCATCGGCGCGGGCGTTGCCGGTCTTCAGGCTATTGCCACGTCACGCCGGCTGGGAGCTGTCACCTCCGCTTATGACTTGCGTCCCGCGGCGAAAGAGCAGGTGCAAAGCCTGGGAGGCCGTTTCGTGGAGCTGCCGATCGAGGCGAAGGACGCCGAAGACACTCGCGGATACGCAAAGGCTCAGGACGAGAACTTCTATAAGCGGCAACGCGAACTGCTCGGAAAGGTGGTGGCGGAAAATGACGTCGTGATCACGGCGGCAGTCATTCCGGGCAAGAAATCGCCTCTGCTGGTGACCGCCGAGATGGTCAAAGGCATGGCGCCCGGCTCTGTAATTGTCGACTTGGCTGCGGAGCGCGGCGGCAACTGCGAGCTTACGCGGCCCGGAGAAAAGATTGTGGAACACGGCGTGACCATTATCGGTTGGTTCAACCTGGCCAGCTCGGTCCCCTACCACGCCAGCCAGATGTATGCCCGCAACGTCAGCGCATTTCTGATGCACCTGATGAAGGATGGCAAGCTCCGGCTCGACACCAATGATGAGATCATCCGCGAAACGTTAGTAACCCAGGACGGCGAAGTAGTGAACAAGAGAGTGCGGGAATTCTTTTCGCTGCCGGCCGCCGCCGGAAACCAGGAGGGTGGTTGATCATGAAGCTAGACCTGCTGACCAGCCTGTACGTTTTCATGCTGGCGGGCTTTATCGGCTTCGAATTTATTCGGCGGATCACGCCGCTGCTTCACACGCCGCTGATGTCTCTGACCAATGCGCTGGACGCTATCGCCGTCGTTGGCGCCATCCTCCTGGCGGGGGAACATAAGGGCACATTTACAACCACGTTGGGCGTAATCGCGATTGTCGCGGCCACCAGCAATGCCGTGGGCGGCTTTTTGATTACCGACCGTATGCTCCGGATGTTCAAGGCGAGCGGCGCAAAGAAATCATGAATATTGTGCCGGCGACTTCGTACATTATTGAGTCCACCTACCTGATCGCCACCGCTCTTTTCATTCTTTCCTTGAGATGGATGAGCTCGCCGGTTACGGCGCGCCGCGGCGTGCGCGCCGGAGAGGCTGGAATGGTTCTGGCCATCGCCGGGACGCTACTCAGCCATGACATCGTGGACTACCGGTGGGTCGTTATCGCGTTGGTGCTCGGCACGATTATTGGCATACCCCTAGGTTCCGTGCATATGACCGCCGTCCCGCAGAGAACGGCGCTTAGCCATGCCTTCGGCGCCCTCTGCGTCACCCTGGTCGGCACAGCGGAGTTTTACCTACGCGCGCCCGCGGTACCCCGCTTCATGATGGCCGTACTTTCTCTGGAGGTCATTCTCGGAGCACTCACCTTTACGGGCAGCCTGATGGCAGCCGGCAAGCTGCAGGAAGTCCTGCCGCAACGGCCGATTACTTACAAGGGACAGAATCTGGTGAATTTGTCCCTGTTGGCGGTCGCCGTTGCCATTGCGGTTGCTCTGGTGGTTCATCCGGAGATGGTGAAACTATTTCCGCTGATCGTAGCTATTCCGCTGATTTTCGGAGTGCTCATGATCGTGCCCATCGGCGGGGCGGATATGCCCACGGTTATATCTCTTCTGAATTCGTACGCCGGCCTCTCCGCCGCTGCCATGGGTTTTGTGCTCGACAGTAAACTGCTGATCATTGCCGGTGCGCTTGACGGCGCTTCCGGATTCATTCTTTCCGTCAACATGTCGAAAGCGATGAACCGATCGTTTTCGAATGTACTCTTCGGCGCGTTTGGACAGGAGCAGGTCGGCGCCGTGGCCCAGACCGAAGCCCGACCGGTGCGCAGCGCAACGGCCGAGGAAGCAGCGGCTATTCTCGGTTCGGCAAACAAAGTTGTCATCGTGCCCGGTTACGGAATGGCTGTAGCCCAGGCTCAGCACAAAGTCCGCGAGCTTTACGATGCTTTGAGCAAGCGCGGCATAGACGTCAAGTTTGGCATCCATCCCGTCGCGGGAAGAATGCCCGGGCACATGAATGTGTTACTCGCCGAAGCGGATATTCCTTATGACAAGTTGCTGGATATGGATGTCGTCAATGGCGATTTTCCGCAGACCGACGTAGCGCTGGTGATCGGCGCTAACGATGTTACAAATCCCGCTGCGCGCAACGAAACGGGCAGTCCCATTTATGGAATGCCCATCCTCGATGTCGACAAAGCTCGCACGGTTATGGTCATCAAACGCGGCATGAGTCCAGGCTTTGCAGGCATCGATAACCCGCTCTACTATCTCGATCGAACTTTGATGCTCTTCGGGGATGCCAAGGCTTTTGTTGGAGATATCGTGCGCGAGTTGGGTGGCACACACCATTGATCGCAGGCACGACCCTATCCCCAGTGCCTCCATTGAGAAGCGCGGCTTCGTCTTGCGCTGTTGCGACGCCTGGTTTGTCCAAATCGACAGCGGCTACCGCACGAATATGACCGCACGGCGATGCTTTGTTCGTTTTGGAACAGCGTGGACTATATTGACACCTGCTCTATTCCCTCCTCACGTCCACACTTCGTAACTGCCTGATTCCATGAAGTTGAACGCATCTGCGTGTGGTGATCCGGTTGCTCAAACAAAGGCCCAATGGCCCTCGAACGAAATCAAAAGGGAAAAAGGTAGGATCTGGTGCGCATCTTCGACCAAATCTACCCACAAAACTTGGACCGGCGCGAGCTGCAGCTGGCGCTGCTGGCCTGCTCGACAATCTTAGTCCTGAGCGTGGGAATCGTCCTGCTGATGTATCCGGTCGTTTTTTCTTATACAAATCCGTTGGTGAATAGTCCGCTGGGGAATTTTGTACTGCGAAACGCGTTTTACGGGTTTTGCGGCCTATCCTTCCTGCTCGCGGCGTACATCGTGGATCGCCAGATTACGATTCTCAGCCTTCGACGGCAAATTGCCGAGGACCGTAGGAGAGCCGTGGAAACTAAAATCCAATCCAGCACCGAACTTCTGAACGCCATACCGAACCTGGGCTCATTCAAAGATCGCCTGGCCATGGAATTCCGCCGGGCAACGGCATCGGCGCAGGCTTTAACCGTGCTGGTCGTCATCGCGAAATTGCCGGAGGATGTCTCCTCCACGCCCGTTGCTATATCTCTGCTCAGCGACGTCGCGACTGCAATTTCCCGCAAGCTGCGGGGAGAAGACTCCATCTATCTTCTTCGGGCGGATTCCTTCGGGACGATCCTGCCCACCGTTACCCGCGCCATTGCAGAAAAAGTATCGGCCCGCGTTGCGGAAGGTTTATCCGACGCAGCAGGCGCAAGCCATTGCTTTTCCTACACAATTAGGATCGTGAACTACCCAGAAGACGCATCGAGCGCGCATGAACTTCAAGAATCTGTATTGGCCCTTCTGCCAGCGGAGGATTATATGCGGTCAATGGCCGAAGAAACCCAGTGAGCGTCGCGAGCCTTTAGGTTGACGCTAGAGAAATTGTCGAACGCATTCCCACATATCGGTAACAAGAGTCCCGGCTGCCACAGGTTTGGCCGTCGCCGCTGACTGCCCCGCCCATACTTGCATGCGGTGATAGTCATTTGCCGTTGCGCCTGCTTGCTTCATTGGCGCAGTTAGTCCGCGTTGCACAGGGTATGGAGCTGGAGCAGGGGCCCCCTGCGACGCAACTGCTTTTACAAAATTGGTGGCCACGGCCCGTCCCAGCCGTCCGGTGAAGGCGCGGGTTAGAGTGGTGTCTTCGGGTTCGAGTTGATCCAAAGCGTCAGCCCAGGCGTGATGAGTCTTTGCTTCGGGACACCGCAAAAACGCAGTGCCGACCATTACTGCACTGGCTCCCAAGATCAAGGCGGCTGCGACGCCTCGCCCATCGCCGATGCCGCCCGCAGCGATGATCGGCACATCAATGTGATCTGCGAGGCGCGGAAGCAGGGCGAAGAGTCCCACGGATTGACGCTCGGCCGCCGCCGGATCGAATGACCCTCGATGCCCTCCGGCCTCATACCCTTGGGCTATGATCGCCTCCGCTCCCGCCGCTTGCGCGCGTCGAGCCTCGGCGAGTGTCGTCGCCGTGGCAAACCATGCGATACCGCTCTCCTTAAACCGGGCGACAAGTTCCGGCGGGAATAGCCCCATGATTGACGAAACTGCCGTCGGTCGCTCTTCGAGGAACGCCTCACATTGGGCAAGGAAGTCGGGTGGCACAGCGTCGCCCGCCGACGGCGCCGGGGGTGGCCCCCAGGTGGCGAGGAACGCTCTCATTGCCGTCTCGGAGGCAGGGTCGCGGCTCGGCGATGGATCAGGTATCCAGGTATTCATCTGGAACGGGCCGCTGCTCTTGGACCTGAATTCCTGCACCCATGCACGGATCGCCTGCGGTTCGCTTATCAATGCGCCTAGCGCGCCCATGCTGCCGACATTGGCCAGTGCGATCGATAGAGTCGCGGGGCATGCACCCGCCATCGGAGCCAGCAATATCGGGAATTTCAAGCCATACTTCGCGCAAAATGCCTCGTAGCGCTGGAGAGGGCTGAACCTGTTTGACATTCGTAGCGGCTTTCCGCCCAGTAATGCCGGCGCCCCCGGCAATCTGGATGTCGCTTCCCCGGGGCAGTCACAATTATGCGCTTTCGAAGCTGGCGCTGAATATCGACTGGAAGTCACTGGGCTATTTGTAGTCCTCAAGAACGAGGGCTAATCCCCGCGCAAGACAAACCTAGCCCACACATTGCAGGCGGCCTTATGACGTGTCTGTGCCCCGAATAATCGGTTTACATTACGCAACTTGTTCGCAGTGCTGCACCCGGTCCGCTCGGATGCCGAATGCAACTTTGCTGACCAGATGTTAGATTATTGGAACCCTCGTGGGGCCCGTAGCTCAGCTGGTTAGAGCAGCGGACTCATAATCCGTTGGTCCTAGGTTCAAATCCTAGCGGGCCCACCAACGATCATCCGTAACTGCCCCAACACGAAACGAGCAGTAAGTGCGCTTATCGTGCAAGGTAGCTTCCGGTCTTACCTAACCGAAGAGGTCGCTTTTCCGTCAAACACGGCGTCCATAGCCGCCTGGGCGCATTTTTCGCCGTCTGCACCGGATACGCCCATCGCGCCTATGACTTGGTTATTGACCACAATGGGCAGCGCGCCCGGTTGTGGGAAGTCGTGCATGAAGGTCGGCGCTAAATTCTCGCCGCTCCGAACCATCTTGTTGGTCTCCGAAGTGGGGCGCCGCCAGCGCAACGCCGACTTTGCCTTCAACAGCGCGGTGTCGATGGCATTCATTGGAGCGCCTTCCATCGCGTGTGATTCGATGAGATTACCGCCCCAATCGAGAATCGCCATCGCCACGATCTGCTTATTCTGTTCGGCCCAAGCGCTACAGGCGTCCACCAAAGCTCGCGCACCGGCACTCGATATGACTTTGATATCCCTGGTCGTCTTAAGGTCGCTTGTCGATTGCTTCGCTGGCGTCGAGCGCGCCTGCTGCTGAGCTCCCGACTGCGGGGGTAGCGACAGCATCAGTCCCGTAATCATTCCTGAGATGATAAAAATCTTCTTCATGTCACCTCCTCAAAACCAATGCGCCTTTCCATGGTCTCCGACGAAACTCAGATATACGAACTGTGAGAATTTGACTGCCTAGGCCGATCGGCGAAAGCCACGAGATGGTCTGAGATCCGCGGATCGGACAATCGGCCGGCAGACATGCGTCGTAGTTTTGCAACCGGCGCGCCTGCTCACGCCGCCGGGGAGAGCGCGAAGAGAGTAGTCCCGTCGATCGCGTGTCAAATTACCTTAGTTCGTGAGCCTGGACTACGAGGGACCAGGATTCACTCGAAGCCTGGTCCCCCAGAACACTACCAGACGAGTTTCACTGCAAGCTGAATTTCGCGGTTGTCGATTTGCGTCGCAGTGAGCTGGCCGAATGTGCCGCTAATTGTTCCCTTCGTGTCGCTCAACAAGCTGGTGTTGCCTGTGGGCGCAAAGTTCGTGCGATTCAAAACATTAAACATCTCGGCGCGGAACTGCACGTTGAAGGTTTCGGAAATCCTCCGCACGTAGTTATTTTTGAACACGGAAAAATCCGCATTGACCAGCCCGGGACCGATCAATACATCGCGCCCTAGGTTGCCTCGGACGTTGGCACAGGTACTGGCCGCCAGCGCCGCGGGATAGCCCCTGCCCGAACTGTCGCAGACGGATGCGTTAGCAGCGGTTAAGGGCACGAGTGTCAGGCAGTTTGCATTGATGTAAAAGAGGCTGTTACGGTAGTTCGGGGCCGCGAGGCTTTGCTCTGAACAGCCTGGAGCCAGGTTGGGCGGATTGACCGTTTGGTTGACTTCACCCGCGATGTCCTGGCCAAGGAAGAGCGGGACCGGAACGCCATCGGCCGCATGCACGATGATACCCAGCTGCCATCCGCCGAGCACCCTTTCACCGATTGCGCCGAGCGACTTGGCCGTGGGGGCGTTCCACAAGCCGTTAACCGTCAGGTTGCGCCGCACGTCGAAATCCGAAAGCCCCTTATTCAAGCTCATGTCGTACCAGGGCTCACTGACTGCGTCGAGTTGGAAAGTATCGCCTGCGGTGCTGCCCGAGGAGTCGTCAATGGACTTGCTCCACGTGAACGAACCCTGCACCTGAAAGCCGTGGCTCAGCCTCTTATCAACTCTCACCTGCATGCCGTTGTACCAGGAGCTGCTCTGCCACATGGTGTTGTACATAATAGCCGTGGTTGTCGGATTTACGAGCTTGGCCAATTTGCCGGCGGTCGTAAGGTTTGCGGTATCCGGCGTTGGCCAAACGTAGCCGACTCCAGGCACCAATGTGGGGAGGACCGTGTTGACGCTGTCCGCCTGAAACGGATTATGGTATCCGCGCGAGCCGTTGTAACCGATCAGGATCGTCATGTTGGGAGTGACTTGACGCTGGATATTGAGATTGTATTGCAGGACGTAGTTGCGCTTGATGTTCGCGTCGACGTACTGGAAGCTTCTGGTCGTGGGATCGAGCACGTGAATGCCGGAAGTGAGCGCGGGAATGGCGAAAGGCCATACGCCAGTAGCCGGAGAAGCCAAGGAGGCCGAACCCGTGGTGGGGAAGGTGCTACGCCATGGAGCCGACGAGGTGTTATTCAGAATTAGCTCGTAAGGAAGAGGCAGGGCGTCAAACACGCCAAAGCCTCCTCGCACTGCCGTCTTGCCGTTACGGAAGGGATCCCAAGCAAAGCCAATCCGAGGCTCGAAATTCTTTGTCGTCGGGTTGTGAGTCCAGAAGCTATTTCGCAACGCAGACTCTGGGGGCGTCCCACTGCAGGTCGGGTCACCCTTTGGGAGGCACGGAAGAACAGTAGTGGGTGTGGGAATAACAGCGATCTCCCCGTGAATCTCGCTCGGGATGGTCGCAACTTCGTAGCGTAGTCCGACGTTCAGTGTCAGATTGGAGCGGAAGCGCCAGTCATCCTGAAAGTATCCGCTAAAAACCTTGTCACGCAGATAGTGTTTGTTCTGAGAATTGGGATCGAAGGGCCGGGCCGCAGTAGTAGGGTTATTGGTCAAGAAATTTAAGAGCCCGCCGCAGGAAGCGTCATAACTGGACCCGAGAGCCACGCTTCCGCTGCCGGAATAACACGGCCCCTCTGCCGCCGTCGCGTTATTGTTTGTACCTCCGGCAACGAGCTCGACCCCGTTGCCGTTAAAGACGCCGGTGCCGTTATATCCCTGCAGAGGCGTATAGCCATTGACCTGATATCCGATGGCGGCGAAGCCAAACTTAAAGCCGTGGTTGCCTTTGGTCAGGAACGCATCGTCATATAGTTGGTATATGCCACCCCAGAAATCCTGAATGGAGGCTCCACCATTCTCTCCACCGGGCATATTGGTCACGCCCGTGCCGGTCAGCGTGACTGCTGGAGAGAAAAAGCCCGACGTGATGCCGGGAGTATTCATGCCAAGTGAGGAGTCCGCGGCCGTTTGGTTTACCACTGTAGGGCTATTGCCTCCCAGATTCGTGGTGCGGTCCAAGCCGACGCGAAACGCATTCACCAGCGATGCGCTGAATACGTGAGTCTCTTCCGCGACGATGGCTTGCCGATAGGAAGAGAACAATTGCAGTTCCGTATTGAGAGCAAGGGGACTGCTGAAGGTTGATGGGTCACGCAGGTAAGTGGCGAAGATACTGTCTTTACTGGAAATTTTGTAGTCCGCGCGAGCCGTAAAGAAATTTTCGTTGGCCCTCTGGGTGCCCGTAAATGGCGCAAAACCGATATTAGGATTGCACTGCCCGATCAGGGGGCTGCCCTTAAGCGCAACCGGGACGCAGCCGAGCGCGCCGGCCGCCGGGTGCGGGTACAGCGGTAAAAACTTCTGGATGTTGGGGTCGATGGTTGCCACGTGTACCAATGCGCCTGTGGTGAGGTTGACCACGTTTCCAGCACGCACCGCATCGGAGATACTTACGCCATTGGTGACCGGCAGCCCCGCCACCCTGCGCACTCCCTCGTAATCGCCAAAGAGAAACAGCTTATCGGCCAGAATCTTCCACCCGGCCGCCGCGCCAAACTGGTTTTGCCTCAATTCGTTCTTTCCCAGGCTGTTGGCGTTATTAAAGAAATTTGCGGCGTCGAATTTATCGTTGCGTATAAAGTCAAATGCGGTTCCGTGAAACGTATTGGTGCCGGAGCGCGTGATGGCATTGATCACGCCACCGGAGGTGAAACCATATTCGGCCGAGTAGTTGCTCGTCAGGACGCTGAACTCCTGAATGGCGTCCACACCCAGATTGGCTCCGAGGACGCTGCCCGGGCCGGCATTCGAATAGTCGTTGACCAATACCCCGTCCAACCGATAGCTATTTTGCGTGGGCCGGTTACCGGAAACGCTCAATTGATCTCCGAAGCCCCGGCCACCACCACCACCCACGTGGGTAACGTCCAGGTGGGTGCGAGCCTCTACCACACTGGGCTCAAGTTGAGCTAAAGAGGCCCAGTCGCGGCCGTTCAAGGGCAGTTCACGCACCGTGGTAGCACTCACGTTGCCCGAAATCGTTGAGCTTTGGAGTTCAACCTGCGGCGCCGCGCCTGTGACTTCCACGGTCTGGACCACTTGGCCAACCGTCAATGCAATATTCATCTCCTGCTTAGCGCCGACGGTGAGCGTCAGCTTGCTTACAGTAGTGGAAAAACCATCCGCTGATATGGATGCTTCGTAATCGCCTGGATTCAGGTTAGGCACCGTATAAGCGCCCGTCGCATTCGCTGTGGTCTCCACCGTGACTCCGGTGGCTATGTTTTTCACCGAAACTTTCGCATTGGGCACCGCTCCACCTTGCGAATCTGTGATGGTGCCGGAAAGCGTCGCACCGGCCACCTGCGCTCGCAGCGGAAACGATAAGGAGAGACTCAGACAGATTACCCATACCAACAACACAGCTTTCGTTGCTTTGGCACTCATGGGCACACCTCCTGTTTGTCCTTGAAATGCAATTGCCGGAGACGAACCTGAAATCAGAGAAGACCAATGGACGGGCACAAATCTGAAGGGAAGAACAGAGTTTGAAAATGAACACAAAAATCGGACAAAACGCGGGCATCGGCCCGCGAATGGACAGATGTTACGAGGAATGGCGCAAAGCCTCGTAGGACACCTCAAACTTCGCTCGAATCAGACGAAAAGCCGGATTTGTCGGATACTGCCCCTAATTAACCTGCACTGGTTACACGTTCTACGCGTTTAACATTAAGGGAACCTTAAATTTCATAACGGTGCGGCCGGGCAGATGGCGAGCCTTATCGGGGATATCCAGAGGGGTGGCCGATCTGTAGCTGTTTGGGGCTCGGTCCAGGAAGCCCGAGCCCCCTTCTTGAGAGAGGACTTTCGCGGGCCTTCTTATGAGCCTGACTTGATTGTGATCTTTTCGACGTCCCATTCCGAGCACGAACCCCTGTAGAGGACATTGTCGGACTCGGCGTAGAGTTCGTGGATGATGCAGCCTGTCTGTCCATAGCCCAGGCCGGTCTGCGCCCAGCCGAGCAGCTTTCCGTTGTGATCCAGCTGGTAAATCTTGCCCGTACCATCGCCGCTGTAAATATATTTGGGTGTGACTTGAACGCTCCAGGGCGTAGCTACGCCCGTGATCGTTTTCTTGTAGTTCAGATCATAGTCGTACACCTGGATGCGCCCGTTGCCGCGGTCGGCGACGTAAACGTTGCCCTGCCCGTCTACGGCAATGCCATGCGGTGTGTTGAACTGATCCTGGCCGTTGCCGTGAGTTCCCACAGCCTTCACCCAGGTTCCGTCCTTGGCTATCTTGACGACGCGCGAGTTGCCGTAGCCATCGCTGACGTACATGTTGTCCTGGGGATCCCAGGCGATGTCCGTTTCCCGGTTGAATGTGCCCATGTTTCCCGCCGGATAGCGGTTCGTGTCCTTCTCACCGCGTTCGGTGAAGCGTTCGAGGTAGTCGATTGCCTCCGGCTTCCGGCCGAGCGTCATCCTGACGTTGCCATTCGGGTCGAACTTGACGATCATTCCGGAACCCTCGTCCACCATCCACACATTGTCGTACCTATCCACGCGGACGGAGTGCGCGAAGGAAGCCGCGTAGTTATCCGGACCCCACAGCTTTACAAACTTGAGGTTTTCGTCGAACTCGAAAAGCTCCGCGGCCGTTCCGCCCCGCGCGCTGCCGCCGGTGCCCGTGCGCGAATACACAAACAGGTGGCCTTTCGAATTCTTGGAGACTCCTTCGGTTTCACCGATGGTGTGCCCGGGGATAGTGAGTGTCAAACGTTCCTCGGTAATCTTTAACTGAGGAGTGTTTTTTTCAAGGGCAAGTTGCTTCTCTCTTGCCGCCTGCGCCTCCGGGCTATTCCCGAATTGCGCTCGGACCTGTAACGTGCCCGCGCCTATCACGGCGCAAGCGACAAGCAACGAAAACAGCACTGCGGAACGCTTCATGGTAATGACCCTCCTCTCAAAAATTGAACGTTTAAATCGGACCCCGGACGGTCTCGCGAGATTGCCTCTTCGTAGCGCGATGCTACACCCAAACCGCGTCTGGAGAAACAAGCGAGCGGAGCGCTTCAGGTCATTCAGTAGACTGCACAACGCATTTGGACGGTGGTGCACAAGCCGTTCTGAGCGAGCGCGAACGGGTCGATTGAACTCGAATCCGCTACCGCCCGGGGCCGCCAGGAGCCGCGCTAAGCGATGTCGGTGCACCGGGCACTTGGCCGGCAGGCGCCTTCGGAATGGGCTTCGTAAACTTGCTAGGTTCAACCTGCGCATTTTCGTGAACCTGCAAAATCTGAAGGGTTGAGTTTGTTGCAGCCTCATTACGCGGGGACGATGGGGTCGCACGAATCACAAAAGGAAACATGACGCCGCCGGTCTTCTTGTAGTCGTCGTAGTCGACCGCATAGGGAAAATCACCGAGCGACGAAGGAAGGACCGTCAATCGCCTCAAAAGAAACCCCGTTTTGGTATCGAAGTACAATCTCTCGGGCGTGTCATTTGGCGGATAGGCCACAACCACGAAGGCATCCTTGCCATTCACCTTGTCGATACCACTAACCTCCATCCGGTCGTAGTTCTTTACCAAATCGAGGCTTTCGTAGAAGTCCGCGGTGCGTTTGGCGCGTTGCTGGTCTGGCTCGGGTAGGTTGTTCACGCCGCCATTCATGTTCTGCGCCCAAGCCACCTGACCGTCGTAACCTTCGGACACAGTAAATTTCTCGGCCTTGCTAATCATTACGGTGAGATTGGGAGCTTGCTGATAGATCTCGACCTCTGCCAGAACCGGTTGTAATCCGGCAGCCCCGGCCGGGTAATCCCGCCTTGCCGTGATCACACGGCTGGTTATCTTTCGAAGAGCAGCTTCGCCGCCCATGGCCTGGACATACTTCGCGAGGATCGATTGTGGCGAAGGATATGACTGAGGTTCCTTGGCCACCTCCTCCGTAGGTAGCGGCGGGGGCGGAACCGTGAGGCCGCGCATCCCGATCGTATCCGCAATCACGCGGGTGCTTACCGGCCGGGTGCTGCCCCTGTGGCACGTGTAGCAGGTAATCACTTGCGCTCCGCCGAAATAAGCCCTGTTCAACTCCCGAACCATGCTGATCATCTTGCGCGCCACTTCCTTGGTGGGCTTGACGTCTTTGTCAAACTGCTCCCAGATGTGACAATGCACGCAATCAACCCCAAGCGCGCCGGAGATGCCGTGCATAGCCAGATTCAACTGATTCGCCGGAGTTCCCGTAAGCACCTTGATATTTTTGAACTGCTGTTCCGCCATCCTCACCTGCCCGGCCGGTGCTTGCGCCTGTCCTCCGGGAGTTTGTCCTGCCGGGGCCTGTGCCTGCTGTTGCCCGAAGACCAGTAAAGCAGTCGTTAAAACCAACGCGCAACCGCCACTGATGGTTGGCACTGAGACTAGTTTTCCGCGCATCGTTGCATCGCTCCCCGTTGAAGTCGAGTGAACCGTCCGCCCGCTAAGGTCACACGGATCCACGCGCATGACCGTCGAACCCGCCAACAGTAAGCATGCTTGAGCCGCTGCAACCTACTTCGTGTTGCTGGCCGACGGTGTAGTCGCGGGTTTCGCTAAATTGTCAAAATGTTCGTTGTTTTCGCGCATCGAACAGACCCAGGGATTTTGCATGAATGGAACCATGGGTCGGGTGAAGTTTCTCTGTGAAGGGAACGGCTTTGTATACGCTCCGGGATCGTCGATGGTCATGTCCAATTGGACGTGGTCCTTGTCCACTACTTTGTAGCGCTCGATGAAGTGCAACTTATCCGTATGGGGATGGCCGAGCTGATCGAGCCACGACCTGTCGTTGAATCCCACCGAGTCGATCACCAGCGTATCGCCATTCTCGTACCAGCCAATTGAATCGCCCCAATACTGGGGATCAGGGTCATCGGGATGCTTGCTATTGAGCCGGACAACCCGAAACTGTTCGCCTTGTTCGTGAAGAATATAGACGGCGTCTGCAGTTTGCACGAACCTGGTCCGCGCCGGATACATGTAGACTCGCCCGATTCCCAACGGCTCGCAATACTTAATGTACGGATCGGTGGTCTTGTCGTATTGAGTGTCGGGTCCCGTCGGAGGGAATTCGGATAGCGTCTTCGCCAGCGCCCAAGGCTGGTAAGGAATGTCGGGTTCCTTTCCTCTTAGCTTGCCGCCGGGGTCCGACAAGCTGATGCTCTGCCCGATCCCACCTTTCTTGTTGTCGAGCGCCCAATCCCCCGACAAATCAGGGATTTTGGCAGAAGCCGCCCCGCCCTGAGGCACAGCGACAGCTGATCGGGTGGCCGTCTGCACTCGCAGAGCAGGCAAGAAAGTAATCGCTACCAACAATGCAATCACAGACAGGACAAAACGATAAGACATACTCGCTCCCTCGCTGGCATACAGCCGCGCGAAATCTTATCTACTTCTGTATCCAGCTGCTGATTTTGAGCCCCAGTATTGCCCAATACCACTGACTACCGCGAGAGCCGTCGCAAGCCCTACTGAGCCTCGCACTTGTCAGACGGCGTGTTCCCGAACCCTGCGGCCAGCACTTTCCCGTCGGACAGCACCACCTTCTCCAAATTCCCAACCGGAGCGCCATTCTTGGCTGCAAAAACGCATACCGTAACCTGGTCACCCGGATTCAGCGATTTTCGGGTCCAACCTTTTTCCGACATAACGGCCGGCGGTTCAGTGGACGTGACCCAGTGCGCAACATTGCCCTTCTCATCGGTCACATCGAAGAAGATTTGGTTATGGGGATTGCCCCATTCGAATTTCGTTATCGTTCCTTTCAGCGTGACGCCCTTCGTCATGTCGTAGAGGTTCGTGCCGTGATGCGCTTGCGTTGCGCCGGCCATCATAAGAAAGCTAATTGCCAGAACAGACGCCGTCAGGAACAGCTTGCGAGCCATGCGACCCTCCCGTGATTTGAGTTTCGGACAAAACGACTGCGTCGAACTCATTTCCAAAAGCGCCTGCCCCAGCAACTCAGGCTGCTGCCTTACAACCTCTGGCTTATCGTTGGTTTGGCCTTCAGTGAGGTCAAAACGCGCTCCGGCGTAAACGGAATCTCGCGCATGCGAACGCCGGTCGCGTCGAAGATGGCGTTGGCAATGGCGGCAGGAACGACGACGATCGGCGTCTCGGCCGCGCCGGAGGCCGGCAGTTCCGGCCGGGGGATCAAGATGATCTGGACGTCGGGAACATCCTGGAACCGGAGGACCGGATAGGTCACCCAATCAACGCTCTTGACGCCTGTGGCGTCGAACTTCACTTCTTCCAGGAGCGTCCGGCTCACCCCTTGCATGATGTTGCCTTCGATCTGGTTTCTCACTCCGTCGGGATTGATGATGAGCCCGCAATCGTAGGCCATCGTAATTCGCTTGACGGTTACTTTGCCGGTCGAGGTATCCACCTCGACGTCGGCCACCACGGCGGGGACGCTGCCGCCCCGCTGGTTAACCGCGACGCCTCGTCCCCGAAGGATCTTCTCGTTAGACGCCGGAGCGGGCGACGGCCGTTCCACCCATCCAGCCTTCTCCGCTGCAGTGTGCAAAGCCTCGATGATCCGTTTGTCGCCCTTCAGATACGTCAAGCGGAACTGCACCGAATCCATGCGCACCTGGGCGGCGATCTCATCGATGAAAGATTCCGTCGCAAAGACGCGCGGCGGCTCACCCGGGGAACGCAGGGAGGCGGTCCTCAGGGGCATGGCCTCCGGGAACATCCAGGGAAGCGTCTTCGATTCGATCTTCATATTCTCGAAGGCATAGACGTCGCCCGCACCGCCAGCACCATTGGGATTTCCATCGTTCGTGGGCGTGATCCCGATCTGCCTCTCGGCCAACTGCGGCGTGCCTTGCGATTCGGTCCAGGGGAAGCTGCGATCCAGATAGTCCCAGGCGGTCACTTTCCCCTGGGCGTCGATGGCGGCCCGAACGATCGTCAGCTGCTGAGGCCCTTTCGGGTCCCACACCTGCTCGTCGGCCCGCATCCACTGCACACGCACTGGCTTGCCAACCGCACGCGACATTAACACCGCATCTTCCGCCGCGTCATCCGCCGTCAGGCGGCCGTAACAACCGGAGGCCTCCACGTAATGCACCTCCACGTTCTTCCTGGGCACCTTCATCATGTTGGAGATGCGGTCCCGCGTCGTGAACGGCCCCTGCGCCCCAGTCCAGACGGTCGCTTTATCTCCGCGAACGTCCGCAACGGCGCACGAAGGCAGCATCATCCCGTGGTTCTGGAATGGCCAGTGATACGTGGCTTCGATCGTCTTGGCGGCTTTTGAAAAGGCCGCATCGACATCTCCCTTTTTACCAACGGTGAGTTCCCTCACGGGCTTCGTCTGGCTCAGATAGGTGTCTACTTCTTGCCGATTTGCCGGCATCTTGGTTTCCGGCGTAGACCACGTCACCTTCAGTGCCTTGGCCGCTTGAATGGCCGCCCATTCCGTTTCCGCAACCACTCCGACGAAACTTCCTTCCTGCACCACCTTCACAACGCCCGGAATATGAGCAATGGAGCGCTCATCTACCTTCGAGGGCTTCGCAACCGCTGTATTCGGCCGGATCGGACGGCCATGCAACATACCCGGCACGCGAAAATCCGGCGTATAGGTGTAAGACCCGGTGAACTTTGCCGGTAAGTCGACGCGAGGGACGGCAGTGCCCACGATTTTGTAATCCTTGTAATTCTTGGGCTTGACCTCGGGAGCCACATCCATGCCGCCCTGAAACCCTTTGGCCGTTATTTTGATATTAAAGCGCTTGCCGCCGACGAGTTCGCCGTAAGAGACTTTTTTCGTGGAGTCACCTGCGACGCTCACAACTCCATCGGTCACCGTAAGTTTCTCAACCGGCGCGTCGAGTCGCGCAGAGGCCATTTTCACTAGCTCCTGCCGCGCGGCTGCCGCGGCCTGCCGCAACTGATATCCTCCTCGGGGTATCGTGCTGCTTCCTACCGTGCGCCCCTGGTCCACGGTCTTGGCCGTGTCGCCCATGGCCATGGTCACCCGGCTGAACGGCACGTCCAGTTCGTCAGCCACAATCTGCGCGAGCGATGTCCGGGTGCCGGTTCCGATATCGACTTTGCCGGTAAACATCGTGACGCTTCCGTCCTGCATCACGGCGAGCCAGGAATCGAGCTCCCGAGGATCTAGATAATCGCCAGGCTCCGGTATAAACGTCCCGAGATCCACCCGCTCGGCCGCCAACGGCCGTGCCTGTGGCGTCTCCTGGCCGAATGCCCGCGAAAGCGGTCCGAAAAAGCTGAAGCTCACAACCAGCGCGCCGGAGCCCTTCAGTATTTGCCTGCGGGAGATGGATTTCGTGTTCATGTTCGACTCCTTATACATTCGCCGGTGCGTTTCCAGCAGCTCGCTTGATGGCCCGGATTACTCGCAGATGGCTCCCGCAGCGGCAGAGAATCGGATTGAGTGCGACCTTGATCTCCTCGTCGCTTGGGTGCGGGTTCTTATCGAGCAGCACCTTGGCATTGATGATCATGCCGTTCATGCAATAGCCGCACTGCGCGGCCTGCTCTTCGATGAATGCCGCCTGCAGCGCGTGGGGCTGCGCCACCGTCCCCAGTCCTTCTAAGGTCGTGATGTTGCGGTTCTGCGCCGCGCTCACCGGAGTCACGCAGGAGCGGATGGCATTGCCTTCCATAATCACCGAGCAGGCCCCGCATTGCGACAGGCCGCAGCCAAATCTCGGCCCGTGCAGCTCCAGATCGTTGCGCAAGACGTAGAGCAGCGGAGTGTTCGGGTCGGTGTTCACGACTCGCGATTTCCCATTTACCTTAAGGGTGATTTGCGCCATAAGAAGCTCCTTCTCAAATTGCCGACTGGTATCGATGGAATGTCAAATCACGAAAACAATTGCTGCATGTCTTCGATCGACGCCCATTCCAAAAGGGTGACTGACCGGAATCATCTAAGAACCTCTGTGTCAAAAAAGGGACGCCCAGGATATGGTCGAATCCTACCATGAGATAGGCGTCGCGGCCGTTAACTTTTGCGGCGAGGGCCACGCCATCATTGGCTCCGACTGTTTGTGGCGAACTCACAGCGTGCCCCCGCCCTGATTCACAATTACCCGCCCAATTAGAAAATAACGTCTAGAAAATAAACTTCGCGCCAATCTGCAGCTGGCGCGAGGTGGTTACGGTCGTCGTAATTACGCCGGCCCCCGCGTTTGGCGGCGGTGTAGTTGTGCCGTTATTTACAAACGCCGTCGTGCTCGACGGTACCGAGAAGTTGGTGCGATTGAATGCATTGAACATATCCGCACTCAACTGCAAACTCCGGGTCTCACGCAGCGCGATATTCTTCTTCAGGCCGAGGTCCGTATTCGCAAGCCCCGGGCCGGTAAGAACGAGCGGCCCCAGATTTCCCAGGTAACCCGGTGTGCCAGCCGACAGGCAACTGACGTTAATATAGTTAACAGGATTGTTTTTGTTGATCAGGCTCTTTGCGTCGCAACCCGCAACCAGATCGGGGTGGCTGTTGCCGTTGCCACTGTTCAACGCGCGGGCCATATTCAAGCCGTCGCGGACATCAAATGGGAGGCCGGACGATAGCGCCGTCAAGCTGGTGATCTGCCAACCCGCCAGGACCATCTTGGCCAGTCTGGAACTGGCATTCCTGCCAAGCGGAAAATCGTAATTCAACGACAGGTTAGCCGAATTCCTGCCCTGGAATGAGCAGCGGTGACGGTTCGCCTGGTGGCTGTAGGTCGGCGTCCACGCAGCCCCTCCGCCGTTCAACTCGCTGGCGGGGAGGTCATCGTCGGAATCGGTTACACACTCGCTCAGCGTGTAGTTGAAGCGCACGTAGAGCCCTGCCGACATGCGGCGCTCCACGGCCACTTGCATCGAGTTGTAGGAGGTATTGCCGTCGTAAACGATGGGACTGAGTGACGCCCAGTTATTATTGTTAAAGCAGTTCTTGGTAACTCCCCCGGTGCAATCCGTGGCATACGGAGCGGTCGCTGGGTTGCTCAGACCCACCACATTCGCGTTACTCAAGACCGAACCGGCCCAATACAAGCAGGTGATCTGACCAGGCGCGCTGCAGTTGGGATTGATGGCCGAACCAGGGATGGGTACTCCATTGACAGCGGGAAGCTGCCCAGGAGTTTCAAAAGTAGTGGGGTAATACTCCTGGAAATTTATACCTCGGCCATTGTGCCGAATCTGAGATCCGACGTAGCCGACCAAGAGGCTCATATGACTGGGTAGCTCCTCTTGGATCATCAGGTTGTAACCGTACTTAGTCGGGGTGTGAGGATGAAGTTCCGGGCCGCCGGGCGCCACGAGAACGTTCGCAAGCCCGCCAGTAATGGCCGCGTTCAGGATTGATTGCTGAAATGGGAGGGTCATAGCTCCGCCCGGCGTTTGCGAGGTCAACGTCACTGAGGTTGTGAAGGGATATTGGCCTGAGATACCGGCAAACCAGGCGTTATCCTCCACCTGGTTGAAAAACATGCCAAATCCCCCGCGCACGCTCATCTTTCCCTTATTGAATGGATCCCAATTGAAGCCGACGCGCGGCGCAAAGTTTCGGTTGGACGGCAGGTAGAAAGTGCCGACTAATTCTCCGTTTGCCGGAAGCGTTTGCGGCGTGGGATTGTACGAAGTCACAAGCTCGCCATGGGTCTCGCTGGGCGGAGAGAGCCGCTCCCAACGCAAACCGTAGGTCAGCGTGAGGTTAGGTTTTACCTTCCAGGTGTCTTGAGCATAGAAGGAAATAAATTGCAGGCGCATGCTGCGGCCGAGGTTTGTCTTGCCCGGGAGGAAAAAACCGAAACTTTGCGCAGGCCCACCGGCCATGAACTGGTCTACGTTTGCAAATGTGTAGGCACCACGCGGGTTACCCATATAGTTCTCGATGTTGTCCTGCCATTTCTTTCCCTGGAAACCAAACTGGAACGCGTGCGTCCCACGCAGATAGTTCACGTCGTCGCTGAGAATGCCAGCCGTGAAGCCGTGCCACCGAGGGGCGTAGTTGTATTGCGGCTGGATGGCCGAGCCAATCGTCGTCATGTTGGGGACAACGATAGGAGGCAGCGGCGTAGCCAGGCCCGACGCGAGAATCGGAGTGGGCGATGAACACAGGTGCGCGCAGGGCACAATATTCGCGGTGATGATGTAGCTGGCATCGATCGCGGACGGATTCACCAGGTCCTGCTGGCTGTTGAACCAGATGCGATTGATCCCGAACCGGGCCGTATTGACTACGTTGGCCGAAACAATGTGCGTGTCCTGCAGTGTAAACGTCTGCCGGTCGTTAACGACGTCGTCCGCGGTCACGCCCGTCTGCACCGGCGTCACGCGCCAGGATTGATCGACGTTATAACTGGCCGATAGTGTGTTTTTGGACCCGAAGCTGTGATCGATTTTGACCAGACCGTAATTCTCAACGATGCTCTCCACCGGATGGCTGTAGTAGAAACACAAACCTGCCGTGCCGCTCGGGCCGCCATTGCACGTGGGCAGCAGGGGATTGGCCGGGTTAAAGAATATCTTGGCAATACCCGCGCTTGCCTTGGCCCTCTCGGTGGCGTCGGGCAAAGTAGCCAGCAGGGATTGCGAGAGGCTGTGCCGGAATCCTTCATAGTTCACGAAAAAGAAAGTCTTGTCTTTCCGAATGGGCCCACCCAGGGACGCGCCAAACTGGTTGCGATGAAAGGGAGGAGGCGAAGTCTCGCCGGGCGATTGGTCAAAGAAGTTGCGCGCATCGAAGGTGCTGTTGCGATAAAACTCATATGCGCTGCCGTGCAGGCTATTGGTCCCCGACTTGAATAGCGTATTCACCACTCCGCCGGACTGTTCTCCGTACTCCACCGTGAAATTCGAGGTCATCACCTTGAACTCTTTAACCGCCTCCGTGCCCAGCATGATGCCGCTGGCCAGGCTGATCGGCGACAGCTTATAGCTCCAGGTCATGTCCATCCCTTCCTGGAGATAGCGGTTGTTGCTCGGCCGATCGCCCGACACGGTGAGTTGATTGCCGCCGAAGCTCGTCTTCATCCATTGAACGCCGGGATTGACGACGGCCAATTGCTGAATGTCGCGGGCATTCAAGGGAATCTGCTGGATGAGATCCTGGGTGACGACCTGCGAAACTTCCGAACTGGTCGTCTGTACTGTGGGAATGGCCTCGGTCACCGTCACTTGCTGCGTCACTTGGCCTACTTGGAGCTTGAGATCGACCCGTGTGTCGGAACCCACGCTCAATTCAACGTCTTTCACTTGCGCTGGGCTGAATCCCGCGGCCCTGGCCTCCACCGTGTATTTGCCCGGAAGCAGCGAAGGAATGTTGTACACGCCGTCGGAATTGCTCGCGGCGGTTCGAGCCACACCCGTATCCTGGTTCGAAACGGTAATCTGCGCGTTCGCTACCGCCGCTCCAGAAGGATCCTCGACATTGCCCAGGACCGTTCCCGTCACTGTCTGTGCTTGTAGAGGACCTGTCCCAATCAGAACAAATGCCAGCGCAAAAACAGCCAGACACATCCCCAGGCAATATTGTTTTGGCATAAGACCCCCCTCCGTGTCGGCGGATGTTAGGAGAGAGTGATTGGGGAAGACAAATGCATTATCATGATTCTCATTATGCGTTACACGAATATTGAAAAGGCGGACCTCAATCTACTCTTGGGCTTCCAGGCATTGATCGAGGAACGCAGCGTTACGCGCGCCGCGCGCCGCATGTTCCTGAGCCAGCCCGCCATGAGCCGGGTTCTCGATCGGCTGCAGGAGATGTTCAAGGATGAACTATTCATCCGTACGGCGAGCGGCTATGAACCAACAAAGCAGGCCAGCGCCGTCTATTCCGAGTTAAACGAGTTGCTGCCGAGGATCGACCGACTGCTCCAGAAAACCCTGTTCAAGCCATCCGAAGCAAGCGACCGATTGCGTGTCGCCGCGAGCCCTTATGCATCCGTATGGTTGATGCCGCGCTTGATCGGATTACTCGCACAGCAGGCGCCGAATATGCAGATCGAAATTTCCAGCGAAAGCGAGGGGTTTCAGGGAATTGAAGCAAATCAGATTGACCTGCTACTTTCCAGCCGGGATGTTCCGCGGAACTTACGCGCCGCGCCGCTGCTTGAAGAGCCTTACATGTGCCTGATGCGAATGTCGCATCCGCTCCTGGGGCGTCGCTTGACGCTACACCGATATCTCACCGCACGGCATATCTCGGGACACCAACCACTGCTCGATGAACTTTTAAGCCGGCGCGGCTACGGGCGCGACATCCGCGTCAAGATCGCTGACCCGTTTCCGATTGGCATGATCGTCGAGCGCACCGATCTGATCGCCACGCTCGCGCTGCGAACAGCTCGCCAACTTGAAAAGCTTTCGAAGATCAGGATGGTTCCCGCCCCGTTGGAAATAGGAACTTTCAAATATTCTCAAATCTGGCACTCCAGAAACGATTCGGACCCAGCCCACCGATGGCTTCGAGGAATCATTCAGACGACGTACGCACAACCTGCCTGAGAACGACGTCTGGTCGCTAGCGCAAAAAATGCCTGTGCCGGGAAGAACGTGGCTCAGCGTTAACGTGTATCGACATACGGTTAAGTCCCGTAGGCGCACAATCAGCCCCCGCCCGCAGAAACGCAACCCTCTTTGGTTTCAGCCGCTCACCGGCAAAACAAGAAATGACGTACCCGGGGGGATCTTTGGTCCTGCCGTTGCTCTATTGCATACAGATCTGCAGGCCACACCCAGCCTCTGGTAGATAGGAACCCATGATGGCGTACTCGAGGTCAGCCATCTCTCATTACTGGATTTTTGTTGCTGGCAGCAACAGCCAATACTGGGGCCAGAGAGGCGAAAACATGGATCTTGGCTACGACATTTTTCGTGAGCTGGGGGACGGCAGTCCACTGTGGGTTACGCACGCACCCAGCCTGAAAGAGGCCAAGGACAAGCTCGACACATTGGCACGCACCTTACCCGCCGAGTATTTCATCCGGGATGCAACGAACGCGAAGATCGTCGCGCGCGTGGGCATAAACGCACCTGCCGAGAGCAAGCCTGGCGAGTTGTCTTGACTGTATGTCGCCATGCCTCTTTGAGAGCTACTTTGTGTTTCGCACTGCCGAGCCCTCTACAGCCCGTTAGAAGACTGCGCTAGAAGGATCAATTGCATACCCCGGCGATATGCCATGAAGGCGATGCGTGCCATGAAATTGGCATAGTGCCCGGCGCTCGGCACCGCTGACACCGATCCGCTCACATTTCGAGCCTTTTCAGCCGATTGGCGCGGCACGACAAATGCTCTCCCCACGGTATCGATGGCCCTAAGGGGAGGCATTGTGAAAATCACACGTGGAGTGGCTACGATCTTCTTCCTGCAATTATTCTTTCTTGTTCCTACGATTTCTAGGGCTACGGAACTGAGAGAGGAAACCCTCAAGGTGTGGGACGAATACGTGCACACTGCCAACGTGCGCATGGAGCAGCGACTCCACGGAGATCGTCCGTTCCTCTGGATGGACGAGGTACCCGGGCGGGCGCAGAGTGTGCGCGAAGGCCAGATCGTCGTCGCGCCGGCAGATAACGGTAGCCCGAGGGTGCCACACGGGCTAATCCACGATTGGGTGGGAGCCGTCTTTATACCGGAAGCCAGCATCGACGACGTCTTCGCCGTGGTGAATGATTACGACCGCTACCACGAAATCTATAAACCGGGGGTGGTTGACTCGAAGCTCCTGGACTCCTTTGGCGGTGAGCGGAAGTTCTCCATGGTCATGATGCAAAGAGTGCTTTCCGTGACGGCTGCTGTCGATGGGGAGTATCAATCACGCTGTTTCCGGCTGGCTCCCGAGCGATGGTATTGCATCTCTTATAGCACTTGCCTGCGGGAGATAAAGAATTTCAAGGAGGCTAACGAACAAGAGTTACCGCCAGGCAGTGGGAACGGCTACGTTTGGAGGTTGTACAGTATCACCAGATTCCAGCAGCAAGATGGCGGAGTGTATGCGGAAGTAGAGGCAATCGGGTTGAGCCGGGATATCCCAATTGAGATTCGCTGGCTGGTGAAGCCAATCGTCGAACGTCTACCCAGGAACGCCGTCTCACTCACGCTCGAGCAGACGCGCAACTCGGTCCGCACGACCATCGACGCATCGAGAGAACGCTCCAGAAGGCCCGGCACTCCTGATGATAGCTGCCGTCCGCAGGAAAATTGTAAGCGACAGAGGGAGCTGCCCTCTGCTCCAGAGACTTTCGCTCATCGGTCAAGTTACGTTGGGGCCCCGCCGACGCGTTAACGCACGGATGGCCTGCCCGAGGCGCTTCAGTTCTTTCGAAAGTTTTCACTCAAAAGCTTGCACCCAAAGGGTTGCCTGTAGCATCTGAAATTGCTGATCGCGGATTTACATCATCATTCACTATGATAGTGACTGAGGAATCTGCCGCTTACGTTGAGAAGCCTCTCGGATCACGCTACGAGGCCCTGATTCGGGTTTCGCAAGCGATCTCTGTGCACCGGGATCCTGAGAAGCTATTCCCTGCCCTCGCGGACGAACTGCGCCGAATCATCCATTTTGACAGCATTGGCATCGTTCAATACGACGAAGCTGGAAACGAAGTGGAGTGGCACCTGGCCGAGAGGTGCAAGCAGATGGGGGGCAGCCGGTGCCCGGATATACCCCAGGAAGAGACCATTACGTGGTGGGTCTATCAGCACCAGGAGGCCCTGGTCATTTCTTCCCTTGATCGCGAGAGGCGCTTCCCGCGCATGGTCGATCTCATCAAGAGCTGCGGCATGCATTCCGGATGCGCACTTCCCCTGACTACGGTACATCGCCGCCTCGGAGTTCTATGGCTGGGCAATCATGAGCCGGATGCATATTCCGAAGATGATATTTTCTTTCTTTCACTCGTTGCCGACCAGATCGCGTTGGCCACCGATGACGCGCTGAACTTCCGGGCCTCGCAAATTGCGCAGGACAGGCTGAAGATTCTGCTGGATTTGACCAACAGCATGGTTTCGAATCTGGAGCTTCGGGACCTCCTTCGCGCAATCGCCGCAAACGTCCGGCGTGTGATGCAGTGCGATGCTGTGGGCGTGCACCTGCCCGATCCTGAAGGCAACGGTGAAACGCTGCGTATTTATGCGTTGGACTTCCCGGATAGCAAGGGCTTGCTCAAGGAAGACCTTTCGGTGCGAATCGACGGGACGGCCCCCGGCGAAGCGTTCAGGACGGGGAAGCCTGTGATCAAAAGCATGCCTGACTATAGCCTCGACTCAGAACTCCAATCTGACCCAGACCGCCAAGTCTCCGGCGAGGGGATCAAGTCCGGTTGTTTGCTACCGCTCATAAGCAGAGACCGCATCCTGGGTGTTCTGGGTCTGGGACGACGTGAGGAGAATGCCTTCAAGCAAAGCGAAGTGGACTTTCTGATGCAAGTCGCGAGCCAGGTGGCCATCGCGGTCGAGAACTCCCTTGCATACGGGCAGATCGCCGAGCTCAAAGATAAGCTCGCGCAGGAAAAGCTCTACCTCGAAGACGAAATCCGCAGCGAAATGAATTTTGAGGAGATGGTTGGCAAAAGCAACGCCCTGCGTCGCGTACTGAAGCAGGTCGAGACGGTTGCGCCGACCGACTCCACGGTGCTCATCTACGGAGAGACCGGAACCGGAAAGGAGCTGATCGCGCGGGCGCTCCATAATCTCAGCGCGCGGCGCTCGAGCGCTTTTGTGAAGCTCAACTGCGCAGCAATCCCTACCGGGTTGCTCGAAAGCGAGCTCTTTGGCCACGAGAAGGGCGCATTTACCGGCGCCATCGCGCAGCGCATCGGCCGGTTTGAGCTCGCCCATCGGGGAACGGTCTTTCTTGATGAGGTTGGCGAAATCCCGCTGGAGCTGCAACCGAAGCTGCTGCGCGTGCTGCAGGAGCGGGAATTTGAGCGCCTGGGTAGCACGCGAACCCTGCGTAGCGACGCGCGCTTGATTGCCGCCACCAACCGCGATCTGGAGGCATTGGTAGAGCAGCAGAAGTTTCGTTCCGATCTGTTCTATCGGCTGAACGTTTTTCCGGTTCGCGTTCCTCCCTTGCGCGAGCGTACGGAGGATATTCCTCTTCTGGTGAGTCATTTTGCCCAGCAGTTTGGGCGTCGCATGAACAAACACATTGAAACCATACCTTCGGAAGTGATGAGCGCATTGTGTGACTATCCGTGGCCCGGCAATATCCGCGAACTCCAAAACCTGATCGAACGCGCCGTGATTCTTTCCCCCGGCCCGGTTCTGAAAGTATCGCTGGCAGATCTGAAGGATTTCTCCACCTCCGCACCGAAACAGAGTGCCTCGAGGAACGGAGCGCATGACTCTGGAACTCCCCGCAATATGCGCAGCCTGCTTGAAGAGACCGAGCGCAAACAGATCCTGACCGCGCTGGAGGAGAGCAATTGGGTAGTTGCCGGCCCCAAAGGCGCTGCAGCTCGCCTGGGGCTGAAGCGCTCAACCATGCAGCTCCGCATGCAAAGACTCGGCATCTCCCGCCGGAATCAGCCCGCATATTCCGCATAGCACACTGCAGTTTCTCCGCTGTTCTGCATGAGATGTCTCGTTTGTAGCGTAGTCGTCCGCTACCAATCTGTCTGCGTCGCGGCCCCAGTGCCAGATATCTAGTGCAGTGCCACCCCCTCGTCACCCGGTCGCTGGCACCTTCATTTCTACTCACGCTCCGTTCGCGCTTATCTATTTCGTTTTTAACCGTTTGCCAAATTGAAAGAGAGACGCCGTGCACTGGCACGATGATTGCATTTCACAGTGATGTGGAGAGAGCCGAAAGGCCAGAGAAATTGACCGAGAAATTGGGAGGTACAGCATGATCGCTTACGTTCTTGTAGTGCTGTTATCAATCCTGATTTTTCTCTGTATCTCCGACATCGTCAATCTGGGCCGCCCGAGCAGCCGATAGCGAACGAGTCGCAACTGCTTATTACGGGCCAGCCGGATGAACAAAAAGGGGGAAAGAAAATGTCAGCAAAGAAAGTGGTATTTTCAGCAACTCTCGCGGCACTCTTGTTGTTTGCATCAGGCGCTTTCGCACAGGAAGAATCGCCATTGAGCCATCACGAAATAAGCGTGCAAGGCACGGGGTTCTTCACCAAAGACTCGCAAAGCAATGGAACCTCCCAGCACTCCACTGATACCGGCGGATTCCTCATCGGCTATCGCTATCACTTCAACCGCTGGCTCGCTGCGGAAGCCAACTATGGTTACGACCGAAATACTCAGCAGAATCTGACCTCGGGCAACTCATTCAACCTCCAGACCAACGTGCACCAGGCTACGGGCGCACTGGTGGTAACACTACCTTCGATTAGAAGGATGAATCCATATGTTCTCGCGGGCGCTGGCGCGCTGGTATTTGATCCCACGGGTAATGCAGGCCAATCCGTTCCCGGAGCGATTAGCCAGGCCAAGGCAGCATTCCTCTACGGCGGCGGCGCGGACTTCAAGATTGTCGATCATCTTTCTCTGCGCGCCGAGTACCGCGGATTTGTGTACGACCGGCCGGATTTCCAACTGGCGTCATTGCCTACGGGAATACTCGCGCACACCGCCCAGCCATCCGCCGGGGTTGTTTTCAAATTCTGACAAAACGAAATTGCCCAGCCGGGGAGCGAGTGACATCGCCATTGGTGGCACTCGCTCCTGACGTCAAGGGCCGCCAGTGATAGGCACAAAGGAGAGTTGGACATGTTCGGAATCTGCGGGAGTTGCGAAACCAAATCTGAATTCAACGGATCGGATACCTTGCTACAGTCTCCTACAGGAACTGCCGATAAGCAGCAGGCCAAGGGCATCGAAGCAATCGTTCGGCGGGCTCGCCAGATTCACCGGGAGCACGGCGGAATATTTGGCTACGATCTGGACGATTGGGCCGAAGCTTGGCAGCGGCCAGAATAAAAGTTTCGAGTCTGACCCGCACCCTCAGGCCCCATCGTTGAGTCGAATCCGGGTATACCATGGTGTTGTGCTCCTTCGGTCGGTTACGCTGGGCGGATTCCTGCCGTCATCTCCGCGTCCGAGAGCACTTTCGAGAGGTGAGGCTCCATGAAAAAACATCGCAGACTAATTCTATCCCTGCTGAGCTTGGGCGTCATTTTGGCTGTCTCCGAAATGATGGCCCAGGACACGGCGACGAAGACCCTGGTCATTAATGGAAAGACGGTCGATGCTGCTGTCGTCCAGGTCGAGGGCCGCTCCTACGTGGACATCGAGGGCCTGGTTCAAAGCTTGGGCGGTTCAGTTATTTTTGAGCAGAACCAGATCGCCCTTACGATTCCCGGGCCGCCCCCGCCGGTGGCGCCGCAATCCGAACCATCCGACGAGAGCATGTCAAAGGAGTTTCAACAGATCGCAGTGTTCACTCTGGCCGAAATGAGGGAGTGGAGAGGCGCGATCGGCTCCGTTGTCACCACGGGAATGCCTGTGGCGGGAACGTGGTCTCAGGATTACCACGACCACGTCGAAGCAGATCTGATGCACGCCACTTTAGCGGCGTCCACTGACCAGGATCGTCAGGCGCTCCAGCTCCTTCAAAACGAACATGCGCAGCTTTCTGACTGGGCGGACAAGGTCCTCGGGGAACGCAAAGCTATGAACGCCGAGAGAAACATCAATCCTAATTCCCTCCAGAATGACCAGGACCTCGCAAAGATCTCCAAGTGCAGTCAGTTCTTGAGTGCGATGGTAGTGAGCGGCGCTTTTTCAGACGACTCCAGCTGCCACTAGGATTGCTATTCCCCCAGTGCCTAAGCCTTGAACCTGGGCACGAAGGGAAGAATGTTGTCTCGACGGATCCGTTGCAGGTCGTCAGCGCTAAAGACGCCGCACTCTTTGAGTCCTTTGACGTGCTCCCCGGCATTGCGAAATGGAAAATCCGTCCCGAACACAATGGAGGAGATGGGCACAACTTTGCTGAGCGCCGACATTGCTGCCGGGTTAGCCGTCTGCGCGGTGTCGTAAAAAAATTTAGCCGCCGCACCCGCAAACCCCTCCGGAAATCGCGCGGCGTACTGAGCGCCTTTGGCCATATTGGCAAACCGCTCGACCAGGAAAGGCATGGTGCCGCCGCCATGCGAGAAGATCATGCGCACATTGGGGTAGCGCGCCTGCGCGCCGTTGAAGATCATGTTTGTAATCGCCCGCGTCGTATCGGTCCCCCACTCGATGGCCCCGTCCCCAATATTGGGCAGCAGGTTTTTGCAGCAGTTTGCGGTGATGGGGTGCGTATAAACGAGAGCTTTGCGGCGATTGAGTTCCTCAAAGACCGGGTTGAACGCCGCATCGCCCAGCCACTTATCGCCATAACTGGTAAATAAGCCGATGCCGTCGACCTTCAGAGTGTCGAAAGCGTATTCGATCTCCTTCAGAGTGCCGTCGAGATTGGGCATTGGCGTCATAGCAAATACCCCGAATCGTCCCGGGTGGTCGGAGGCAACCTTCGCGGCATATTCATTGCAGTCGCGAGCAAGACGAACCGCCATCGAGGGATCGCCGAAAGGATCGCCCTGCGGAGCAATCGAAAGGAGGCCCGTGGAGACACCGGCTCCGTCCATGTCCTCGAGCGATTTCTCCGGAACCCAACCGGCGACGGCCGCGCCAAGGCGTTTCTGACCGACCGCCGCGACGAGATTGGGTGAGCTGTAGTGGCTGTGGACATCGATAAGGCCGCCCTTCGGTCCTGCACCGGACGCGACTTGGGCGATTAGCCCTGAAGCCGGCAGCACGGTGCCAATGCCGGCGGCGGCGACTGAGATCAGAAATTCCCGGCGCGAAGTAAGAGATGATTCTCGGTCTTGATTCGCATCACGGAGATCTGCGTGACGACTCGAAGAGGGCTGTTTCACTGAGGCGGTCCTCCCTTTCGTTGATATGCACAAATCTGGATGCGAATAAAGAGGCGGCGCGCGCCGTTGTCGATACGCACCGCCTGTAAAGCTCTCTCTAGAAGAGCACCTTCACACCAAACTGGATCTGGCGCGAGGTCGTGTTCGTCAGCGTGATCTGCCCGGCATTCGCCGTGGGAGTGCCGGAGGGTAAGCCGGCGCCGGGTAATCCGGGGGCGATCGTCGTTGATTGAAAGATGGCGCCGCTCGGGTTTCGGAAATTGGCGCGATTCAGAAGGTTGAAGAATTCGGCGCGGAACTGAACGTTAAACCTTTCATTGATCTTGGTATCTTTTTCTATATTCATGTCCAGTTCTTGTGAGTCCGGACCAAATACCGAATTCCTGCCGAGGTTTCCCAACTCTCCCACCGGCGGCAGAGCATAACAGTTCGTATTCAGCCAGAAGACGCCGCCCGGCTGCACCGGATTGGAGTTGAGCTGGCTGCAGCCTGAATTCAGGTCCGGACGGTTGGCGGTGGTTCCGTTCTGAAACGCCCACACGATTCCGTCCGTGACGATGATCGGCGTCCCGGTGTGATAGGTCTCCACGGCGCCCAGTTGCCACCCTTGCACCAGCCGATTTCCCTTGAAGGGCAGCATGTAGAGTGTGTTAAAGACCACATTGTTGCGGATCATGAAAATGCACGGGCCTTTGTCATAACTGAGATCGTACGGGTTTTCGCTGACGTTCCCGCCATCCAGGCTGCCCGCAGCCGATCCGATATCCGTGCATTGCGAGTAGGTGTAGGAGAGCTGCATCTGCCAGTTGCGGGTGAGCCTGCGCACCAGACTCGCTTGCAGAGCGTTATATCGCGAGTAGCCCTGGGTCTGCTGCGCGTCGAGAAAGCCAAAACTCTGGCTGATCAGCGCGTTGGACGTAATTTTCTGGCTACTGTTCAAGGTGGAAAATATCGGCCTGCCGTTAGCAGGGTCGATACCGCTGATGATCGGAGGATTTTCGTCCAGCATGTTAATCAGGTGAACGCCGTGCGAACCGACATAAGAAAGAGAGGCGATCGTATTCCTCATCACCTCGCGCTGCACCGTCAGGTTCCACTGTTCGAGGTAAGGCGTATGGCCCACATTCGTATTAAATGCGGTTCCCAACGTCGGCTTACAGTTGCCCGAGGCAAAACAAGTAATCGAATTTGTGAAGGGTCCCGGACTCAGAACCTGAGCGCCGCCCGGCGCAAAGTTGATCGTCTGCGTCAGGATCTGCGCCGGCGGCGCAAAGAAGTATCCAAGAATGAAATCGCGCGGCTCGTAGATGTTGTGGAAGATGCCGAAACCGGCACGCACTGACGTCTTGTGATCCTTGAACGGATCCCAGGCCAGGCCGATGCGCGGATCGATGTTGCGCAGCGAGATATTTTTAACAAATGCGGTCGTCACCGGAGAGAATCCAGTCGACAACGGAATACTCTTAGTTGTTCCTTCCGCAAATGGCGGGTTCAGGATGGCGCTGGCGGCATTCAGGTCATGCGGATTCGTCGTAGGCTCGTAGCGCACCCCCAGGTTCAGGGTCAGCGTCGGAGAGACTTTCCAATCGTCCTGAATGTACAGCGCGTAATCATTTTCGCGGAACTTATGATAGGCACTGAAGGGCTGATTTGGGAATGGATCGAAGTTATTTTGCGTGATGCTGGACACGGCTAATGCCGGCCCCTGGTACTGAGTCGGGACGTCCGTGAGGAAGTTCGTCAGGCTTTGGAAAGTCCACGTCCCGCCGCCAGGGAACGGATGATTGGCATCGCTCTGCACTCTCTTGATCTCGCCGCCGAAGCGCACGCTATGCGCTCCCTTGGTCCAAAAGATGTCCTCCGAATAGCTGTACTTGTTCTGGATGAAAGAGAACGGATCGATCTGACCAGCGCCGAGCCCTGTCACTCCGCTGATTGTGAGCGATCCATCCATCGGCGGATACCCCTGGCCCGCGTAGAGATTTGCTCCGGAAAATTGGAAAGGCGTATAGGATTGCGTCGTGAAGCTGTTTACCAGCGTGCGCGTAAAGCCGAAGCGCGTCGTGCCGATTACATTATTGGACCAAATGCGCTTTTCTTCCGCGGTGAAGAATTGATTGCGTGTGCTGTCGTCTGCCGGCCAGCCTGTGAGCGCCGTGCCGCCGCCATAAAATGGATCAACGAGGTGCCCCCCGTCGAAAAGATACCGGGCAAATACGGAATCCTTCGAAGACATATTCCAGTCGTAGCGGCCCACGCCATAATTTTCGGTTCCCGGTGAGCTGGTCACCTGGCTGATGGTTCCTGTGCCAGATGGCAGGCCGGCCGGAGTCAGGCTCTCGTTCGTCGGCACCGCGAAGCCATTGTAAAAATTGAGGTATGGCTGAATCGTTGCTGGAATGGTGGCGGCGCAGGCTGCGAAGTTCGCCGGAGAGAAGGCAATCGTGTTCTTGTTGACGCAGGTCTCGACGCCGGCCAAGTTCGGCGCAAAGCCGCTGCGGGCGGCGGCGTCCGGCACGGTCGCAATCTTCGTCACGCCCGTGCTCTGCTGGATGCCTTCGTAATTGATAAAGAAAAACATCTTGTCTTTCTTGATAGGGCCGCCGACCGTGCCGCCGAATTGATTCTTGCGGAACGCCGGAATCTGCGCGGGATCGAAGAAGTTGCGCGCATCGAAAGCGCTGTTGCGCACGAACTCATAGACCGAGCCATGAAGACTATTGGTCCCGGACCGGGTGACCGAATTGACCACGCCGCCGTTGCCTCCATACTGGGCGCCGTAGGTATTGGTCAGCACTTCAAACTCGGCGATGGCGTCGACGCCCAGCGTTGTGCCGAGCACGCCCGAACCCGAACCGTGCTGCTGGAAATCCTGAATGTCGGTCCCATCCATGTATTCGCCTTGACCATTCGATCGTGCTCCTGAGATCGAAAATTCATTCCCGAATCCCAGGTACGGCGAGAGCGTCTGAGCCTGCATGACGGTTACGCCGGGCGCCAGCAGGACAAGCTGCTCAAAATCGCGGCCATTCAGCGGCAACTGCCGTATCTGCTGCTGATCCACCAGGGTGGAAAGCTGAGAGGAAGTCGTCTCGACCTCGGCCACTTGGCTCTCCACGGTAACGGTCTGGCTCAATTGTCCCACGGGAAGCGAAACATCCACGACGACTTGGCTACCGATGCTCAGCTCGACGCCTTTGTGGACCACGAGCTCAAATCCCATCTTCTGGATTTGTACGTCATAGGTGCCGATCGGAAGGTCCACAATGCGGTAGCGGCCTTGTGCATCGCTCGTTACCGACTGAATGAGACCGGTTTCCGTGTTTTTCGCCTGGGCATTCGCCTCCGGAACCGCCGCGCCGGAGGGATCGGTCACGGTGCCCAGAATCGTCGCCGTGGCGGTCTGTGCGTCAAGTCGCGGCGCCGCTCCAAAGGTCAGCAATGCCACAATCACCAAAGGGACGAAGAGACTCCGGCTTATTTTCACCATTCCATTCCTCCCGGTATCGTTGATCAGTTCAGGCACTCTCTGCGTGCCCGGTGAACCGGCCGAAAGATCAAGATTTTTTTGGATGGGGTCTACCCCGTTGGTAGCGGGGTATACTACAGCGCCGACAACGATGTCAAGAAACGGGATGTCACGAAATTATTAGCAGGCGCATCCTGATTCGCGGCGCGCTTCGTTCCCTTTATTGGCAATTCTTGGATCTGCGGTAAGACTCTGAGGCTTTATTTCGGCGGGCGAACTGCTAGGCGCGTTCTTTATTTCTTGCCGGCTTCCTTCTCCAACGTTTCAAGCTCCCGCGCCAGGCCTTCGGCCTCTTCTCTCATTCGGCGAAGCCGTTCAGCCAAAGCGGGTAACTCTTGCCCCTTAGCTGCTGGAGCACCGGCGGCCGATGCGGGGGCCGCGGTAGAAGCGGCCGCGACGGCGGGCTTGGCTGGCGCGGAATTGCCCGTCAGTTCGGCAAAAGCCTGTTCGAAAGTGTCTCGATAGATCAACCGATCGCCGATGGCCAAAACAACTTTCTTGAGCTGGGGCATGCGCGCTTCGGTCGCCTGAATATAAATGGATTCGACGTAGAGGAATCCGTTCGTCACGGGAAGGGCGATAATGTTTCCGCGCAGCACGTGTGAGCCTTGCTGGTTCCAGAGAGTCAGATCTTTGGAGATGTTCTGGTCCTGGTCGATGCGCGATTCAATCTGCATGGGGCCGTACATCAATTGCTGTTTCGAGAGTTGATAGAAGATCAGCGTGCCCAATTTGTCGCCGTCGCAGCGCGCGGCCATCCATCCGATCAAATTGTCTTTGCCGCGCGGCGTGAACGGCAGGATCATCAGGAACTCCGGCTCTTTCTCTCCCGGCAGCGTGGCCACGATGTAGGTCGGCTGGACAGGTTCGGGTTGCCCGGACTGGCCGAACAGGTTGCGCGCAATATCCCAGATATCTTCCTTGTTGTAGAAAACCTGAGCGTCTCGCATGTGGAACGTGCGGTAGGCTTCCGCCTGCGCCCGGAAAAGTACTTCGGGATAACGCGCATGCCGGCGCAGGTCCGCAGGCATTTCCGAGGCTGGCTGGAAAAGCTTCGGGAAGAGTTGCTCGTAAACCTGGATGATGGGATCGCTCGGATCGAATACGTAGAGAGACACTTTGCCCGTATACGCATCGACCGTGGCCTTCACTGCGTTGCGGATGTAATTTGCCCCTTCATCCGAGCCAGCGACCGGAAGCGTCGCCGAATATGGATGCGAGAGAGAAGTCGTATAGCCATCCGCCATCCACACCAGCCTGCCATCGTCCGTAAGAACCAGATAAGGATCGTGGTCCCACAGCAGGAAGCTGGCCACATGCTCCAGTCGATCCTGCACCCTGCGATGAATCATCATCCGGCTCTCGCCTGTGAGGTAGCTTGTGAAGAGGATATTTGGCTCTCCCTCCGATATCGCAGCTGCGCCTTTGAGCAGTAAAGACCCCACCGGAAAGCCGCCCGTGCCCTGATAGGTCGAATACTTATTCTGGTCGCCCGAGGGATAATCAAACTCCTCGCGCGCGGTGTGAACGAAAACCGGATCCTGCGTCTTTTCTCCGTAGTAGATTTCCGGCCGCGTCAGCTTGAAGCCGGGGGCCTTGATTTCCGGCGGAGCATTCTCGATGAGCAGCACGGGCAAGCCATCGGGAGTGATCTTATTGACATCGGATACCACAGCTCCAAAGCCGTGGGTATAGATGAACCGCGGATTGATCCAGCTTTGGCTCGCCTCCGCGGAGAGTTGGTTCACGTCAATCTCGCGAGCGGAGACGAGCACCTGCTTGATGCGGCCATTGATGAAATAGCGATCGACGTCCGCGTCCGGAAAGGTGTAGTACGGGCGCAACGCCTGTATCTGGGTGATCGTGGCGCCATAGGCGCGCAGGTCCCAAAGCCGGACATTATCCAGCAGGACGCTGTCCTGTGCGGGATCGATCGCCGCTTGGCTGGAGGGCGCGAAGGGCTGCTCGGTCGTGTTCCGGTCGAGGCCGAACGCCACCGTCGTCGCCTGAATATGACGTTCGATATAGGGCCGCTCGATCGAAATCTCATTCGGCCTCACGTACACGGCGCGAATGATGCCCGGCACGATCAACTGCAAAACAAAAACCGACGCCACCAGGAAAATCGTTTTCTTGTATCGCCCGGTCCACGCGAGCGGAATGGCCCCGAGCGTCGCGGCAATCAGGAACCAGCGCAAAGGCAGCGTAATTTTCGCGTCTACGTAATCGGCCCCGGTCATGAAGGCATGAGAATTAAACAGAAGCTCGTAATTCCCCAAAAAGAACCACGCCGCGAGACCCAGCAGCAGGATTACAGCTATAGTGCGGAGAAAACCGGTCCGTCCGGCGCCAGGCAGGAGCAGCGTCCGAGGCTCAAAATCCAGAGTCCCGGGCGATCGGATCAGATGCTCGCGGTGAAAGCGGAAACGTTCAAATAACTGCCATCCCCGCGCCGTTGCCCAGAAAACGAGCGCACAGAGAATCGCCAGCACAAATACAAACCCAAGCACCTGCGAATAGAAAGGCAAACTGAACAGGTAAAATGGCAATGGCCGGGAAAATACCGGGTCTTTCCAGGCATCGGCCAGGATCGTGATCTGGCGCGAACCAAAAAAACGCATCACGGTCCAATAGTCGACCGAGGCCAGGGCAAATAGGATGGCCACCAGCGCCAGGCCCACCGGCGCCAGTCGCGAGTAGAGGCGATAGTCAGGCTGGCGGACGCCCGCAAAGCTGATTCCCCGCGCATGAGCCACCCACAAAGCGATGAAAGCCAGCACGGTGCCGACGGAGACAGGGGCGATGCCGTACCACAGCATCTTGACCCAGGTATCCACCTGGCCCACTTCCTTCCACCAGTTGTAATCAATGATGAAATTCGCCGCCGCCGGAATCGCCCAGAGGAAGACGAACGCCAGCAGCACACCGGCTACGATCAGTTTGCGCGCTTGTGAGGGATGCATGGGCGACTGCTGAGGCCTGAGCGATCGTGCGGCCTCGAGATCAACACGATGGACGCCGGCACGATATCGCCGATAACGACCGGCGAAATCGTATCACACTAGCTCCGCTCCCCGCTGGTTATGCCGATTTTCGGTAGTGCTCTAAATGAGTGTTGCTAGAGCCTACCGCGCCCCATTGGCAGTTTGGTCGTTTTTGCGGCCAATCAATATAACGACGGATTTTTCGGGTACGTTATTCTCCCCGTATGTGCTAGCAGAAAGGCCTGCACTGGTAAAGGCTCGCGCCAAGAATTCTGAAAGCGCCGACGAAACGGGATCACCTAATTTGAAATCAATTTGTATTCCGATGAGAGGTGCACTAAAAGACCGCATCCCTCTTGGGTATTGCAAATCCCATCCGGCATCATGGAATACTGTGGCTATTTCGATTGCATACGCAAGTGCCTCACTTCCAGCCGAAAGCAACGAATCCAATTCGATATGTGGTGGCTGTCCGTTAACTTTGAGGGCTGCCTGTAGCTTTTGGCGCTGGCCCAATGTTAGATGTCGATCAGCCATTCTTTCTTCGATTTCTACTCGGGCCAATCGTTCTTGCTCGGCTATACGGTTGGCCTCAGCGGCAGCCTGTTCCGCTTTTGCTCCGCGTTCAAGGGCGTCCCCGGCTTGTTTGTTAAGGCGGCTTATTTCTGCGTCTTTCGCGTCATCGATCCGCCGTCGAATAGGACTAGAAATCCAGCTGCCCAAAAATTCTCCAGCGACACCGATAGCGACCAGCAAGGCGCAGATATTCATTGCAGACTCGATCCAAGAGAGTTTGGTTGGGTCGTCCACGGAACGCTCCCACAGGGATATAGTTTTGGGCCCGCTTTTATTGCTGTGGATTATGCTCCGCCGCCGCACTAGACGGCAGCCAAAATGAGCCACCACCCAATTTTCGTACGCTGCGACCGCAGGATAACTCCGGACCGCCCGGCAACTACCTCATCGCGCCGTCAATTCCCGATTTTTCTTCAATTGTGAGCGGCCGATATGCGCCTTTCGCCAGATTACCCAGTGTGAGCGGCCCGATCGCGACGCGAACGAGCCGAAGAACCTCTATGTCAAGCTGCTGGAGCATGCGGCGAATGTGACGGTTTCTACCTTCATCCAGCACGATCGTCAGCCAGGTATTGCGGTGGCCCTGCCGCAGTACTCGCGCCTCCGTAGCCTGCAGGAATTCGCCGTCCGAAACTGAGAGACCCTTCACTAACGCGTCGGTCAGTTCAGCATTCCTGACGCCGCTTACCTGCACGTGATAGGTCTTCTGCAGATGACTCTCCGGAGAAAGCACCGCCGCCGCCCATTCAGAATCGTTTGTGAGTAGCAGCACTCCTTCGCTGGCCTTGTCCAGCCGCCCCACCGGAGCGAGCCACGGCAGATCATTGTTTAGCGCCGAATTGCGCAGCGCCGAATAGATCGTAGGGCGCCCTTTTTCATCCGAAGCTGTTGTGACCACGCCGCGCGGCTTATTCAGCATCAGGTAAATCTTCTCTGCCGGGCGAATCGGGGTGCCATGGACCGTAATTCTGTCGCGTTCAAGTAGCACGGGCGTTTGCGGATTGCGTTTTACGCTGCCGTTCAACTGCACGCATCCCGAGCGAATCAGGTCTTCTGCCTGCGACCGCGAGCAATACCCCAGCTTCGACAACGCTCGCGCCAGCCCGACGTTTCGCAATTGCCTGCCCATGGAATCCCTAGCGGCTCGCGATCTGCTCGAGTTCGGGGTAACGCGGCACAAGGGTTGCCGGCACCTTCACTTTTCGAGCCTCAATCATGGAAATCAACTGCAGCGCATTCACGGCGGCCTTGCCCAGATTGTGATTGTTGGCAACTACGTATGTGGTCTCCGTTTTCTCGGCAACTTCCAGCGCCCGGTCTTTCCAGGTCGCCAGCTCTTTCGTTGAATAGAGGTAATCGTACCGGTCGCGAACGTTGGTCTCCGCAAACCATTGTTTGTAGTTCCGCCCGTGAAGGCGAATGTAACCGACAGCGGACGTCGCGTGGGCGGAGGGGCCGACCGCTCGGCCGAGCAGAGGCTGGTCGATATTGCAGAGTCCTATTCCCAGGCCTTCAATCCAGCGAAACACATCCGGCTCGTTCCAGCTGGCGTGACGAATCTCCAGAACCAGCGGATAGCTCCGGAAACGCTCCACAAGGCGCTCGACGTAGGCGCGATTCTCGTCCGTGCATTTAAAGGATATCGGGAATTGGGCCAGCAGCGCGCCCAGCATGCCCTGCGTCGCAATCGAATCGTATCCGGCCTTCGCGTCTTGTTCGTCCGTGGCGGCGGGTCGAATCGTCTTTGCCGAGGTGGGCTCCAGGACAGCTACCGGGGAATGAGTGAATGCGCGGTTTAGTTTCGCCGTGAACACAAACTTCGGATTCACGCTCAACGCCGCCCGGCACCACTCTTTGCCGACCGCCGGCTTGATATGGCCGTAGAACGATGTGTTGATCTCGATCAGTTCGAGAAACTGCGCGAGATATTCGATCCGGGCGCTCGACTTGAGCGAGGGTGGATAGACAACGCCCTGCCAATCTTTGTAGGAAAAGCCCGCCACGCCAATCTTGATATTGCCTGGGGCGCCCACTCGACGGCACCGGATTCGCGCAATTTGCTGTCTGCAAACCTACGGCTGAGACCAAAGCACTTTGCGCTCTTTATTGTAAAGCACGATGGAAGCGGCGGACGTTTTCTTGACTTGGCCATTCTTGGGCACAATCCCGTTGCCAATGCTGGTCGTGAAGCCGTCTTTATCGGAGAGTTCCAGAGCCGTGCCATCTGGAGTGACGCCCATACGCAGCTGTATGTCCGCGCGCTCACCGGTCAACGAGAGTTGTGGTCCCGCCTTTTCCAGCACGCTCAATGCGACCGAAGCATGATGCTGCGGGTCGGAAAGCAACAGGACCGGCCCCGCTGGCCCCTCATTGAGAGATAAACTAACCAGCGCGGACCCGCTTTCATCTCTGAACTTCAGGCTCGGCGAGCCTCCCGCCAGGCCTAGCTCCGCGCGCACTTTTCCGTTTGCATCCTTCAGGATGAACCCCTGTGCCTCCACTGCCGTCGGTCCCGCCGGGGCTGCTGCCGGTGCGGGCGCTGCCGGTGCGCGGCCTTTTGGCTTTTGGCCTGAGGCCGGTGCGCTTTGTCGTGTCTGCGCCATCAGACCTACCGACGCAATCATCACCAGGAAAACGATTGCACCTCGCTTGAATCTTCGGTTCTCTCTTTCCAATCGCCCAATTCGAGCCACAATTGCATCGTGTTGCGGAGTGCTTTCGGTCACTGGATCCTCCATGATCGCTGGCAAAATTCTAACCGGATCGGAACCCCGAGCGGCAAAAGTTCTTCTTTCCCTGTTAGCTGGGATGCATCGCCCTGTTGCAGTGGATAGGCGATCGGGGAAATCATCGGGGCGCGCCGTGCGCAAAGCCCAAATCGTATCGGCGACGTCCACAAATTCAGTCGTGCGGCCAGCCGGGCTACAAAAATCGGCGCGGTCGCATATTTTGACTGATAATAGCCGTGAGAGTAGCGGCGATGACTCAGACAGCGCAATCTCGCCTTCGGCGCCTTCCAGTGTTCTTATCTGGACTGCTGCTCCTCGGCTTGGCTTCCGGTCTGCTTGCTTATCAGCGGCGTGGCGTAGGCGCTTACCAGGACGACGACGAAGGCGAGATGCCCATCGGCGCCAGGCAAAAAGTCGAGTGGACCTTCGCCCGCTACCACTACAACGTGGGCGGCGGCTTCCGTGGTTTCCGCCGCTGGGCCGCCGACTATCCCAAATCCGATCGACAGCTCGTTCAGGGCGTTGTCCGCCTGACGCGCATCGACACTCACGTTGCCGAGCAGGTCGTGGATGCCTCATCAGACGAAATCTATAGCTGGCCCTGGATTTTCGTCGAAGACCCCGGCGCATGGGTCATTTCCCAAAGCGAGGCTGACCGCCTGCGTACCTACCTCTTGCGAGGCGGGTTCATGTTTTTTGACGACACCCACGGAGACTATGAATGGGAAAATCTGATGACCGTAGCGCGCATGATCTTCCCCGATCGGCAGGTTGAGGACCTGAAGGACAGCGATGAGATTTTTCACGTCGTCTACGACCTTGACGACCGCTTCCAGATACCCGGCACTCGCTTTATCTGGGGACAGCGTGGGTATGCTTCCGATATGAAAGTGCCCAGGTGGCGCGCGATTCGCGACGATAAAGGTCGCATCATGATAGCCATCTGCCACAACAGCGATGTCGGAGACGCCTGGGAATGGGCCGATAGTCCCGATTACCCGGAGCGCGCCACGTCCATGGCCTACCGAATCGCCATCAACTACATCATCTACGGCATGACGCACTAAAGCGGGAGTCGAGTCTTACTTCAGGCGGGTACTGCCCATCAGGTATTGGTCCACTGCGGCGGCGGCCTTCCGCCCCTCAGAAATCGCCCACACCACCAACGATTGGCCGCGCCGCATATCGCCCGCGGCAAAGATCCCCAGCGCGGAACTCATGTAGTTTGCGTCCGTGGCAATGTTGCTGCGGGCGTCAAGGTTGAGGCCGAATTGCTCGATCATCCCTTTTTTCACTGGCCCTGTGAAACCAAGCGCGAGCAGCACCAGGTCTGCTTCCAAAATGAATTCCGTTCCGGGTAGCGCCTCGAACTTCGGGGGCGACCCTACGCGGATCGCGTGGAGCTGTTTTACGTTTCCATTTTTATCGCCGCTGAAATGCGTTGTGCCGATCGCCCAATCCCTCAAGCCGCCCTCTTCATGCGAACTCTCGGTGCGCAATTGCAGCGGCCACAGCGGCCACGGCGTCATGGGTGCGCGGTCTTGCGGTGGCATCGGCATGATTTCAAACTGGTGCACGGATTTAGCCTTATGCCGATGGCAGGTACCCAGGCAATCCGCGCCCGTATCGCCGCCTCCGATAATCACCACGCGCTTTCCGGTAGCCAGGATCTGATTGGGCACTTCGTCGCCCGCATTCCGTTTATTCTGCTGAGGAAGGAACTCCATCGCAAAGTGAATCCCTTTTAGCTCCCGCCCCGGAACACTCAAGTCGCGGGGATTCTCCGCTCCGCCACACAACAGGATAGCGTCGTATTCCTTGCGCAAATCTTCCGCGGGGACATTGCCGCCGATATGCGCTTTCGTTTCGAAGCGCACGCCTTCGGCCGTCATTTGGTCCAGCCGGCGGTCCAGGACGTGCTTCTCCATCTTGAAATCGGGGATGCCGTAGCGCATCAATCCGCCGAGGCGATCGTTTTTCTCGAAGAGGGTAACGAGATGGCCCGCACGGTTCAATTGCTGTGCCGCGGCCATGCCCGAGGGGCCTGAACCGACCACCGCCACTCGCTTTCCCGTGCGCGTTTCGGGAGGTTCAGGCTCGATCCAGCCCTCCTGCCATGCGCGCTCCACGATGTTCTTCTCGATCACCTTGATCGTGACTGGCGGCTCGTTGATCCCCAGCACGCAAGCGGCTTCGCACGGAGCCGGGCAAATGCGGCCCGTAAATTCGGGAAAGTTATTCGTTGAATGCAGGATGCGGATCGCTTCCTTCCAGTGGTCGCGATAGACGAGGTCGTTCCAGTCGGGAATGATGTTATTGACCGGGCATCCCGTGTGGCAAAAGGGTATGCCGCAATCCATGCACCGCGCGGCCTGCGTGCGCAGCTTTTCCTCGGGAAAGTGGTAGTAGACCTCGAAGTAGTCGTTGACGCGCTCTTCGACGGGGCGTCGAACCGGCATCTCTCGCGTGAACTCTTTGAAGCCGGTAACTTTACCCACGAATTTCCCGCCCACGCGCGTGTGTTCCGGTCTGCGCCATCAGCACACCGGCGGGGACCCGTGGAATGCCCAGGACGCGTTTGTATTCGTGCGGGAACACCTTCACGAACTTCGGAAGCGTGGCCTCCCAGTTCTGCAAAATCCATTTTGCCTGAGGACTGTCGGTCAATTCGCCGTGGCGGCTGATCAGCCGGTGCAGCAGAATGACGTCTTCGGACTCGGTGACCGGCTCGAGATCCACCTCATTGCGGTTGCAATAGGTGGAACCGAAGTCGCCGGCCTGATCGAGCACGTACGCGATGCCCCCGGTCATTCCGGCGGCGAAGTTACGTCCCGCGCGGCCCAGCACGATGACGAGGCCGTTGGTCATGTACTCGCATCCATGGTCGCCCACGCCTTCGACGACCGCGGTCGCTCCCGAATTGCGTACGGCAAAGCGTTCGCCTGCCATGCCGTTGAAGTAGGCTTCGCCGCTGGTCGCGCCGTAGAGGCAGACGTTGCCGATCAATATGTTTTCTTCCGGCACGAACTCGGAATGTCTCGGCGGATAGATCACCAGCCTCCCGCCGGAGAGCCCTTTGCCGACATAGTCATTGGCGTCGCCCTCGAGCGTCAGCCTCACGCCTTTTGCCAGGAACGCTCCAAAACTCTGGCCGGCGCAGCCCGTCAGCTGAATGCGAATCGTGTCTTCCGGCAAGCCCGCCGCCCCGTATTTGCGCGCGATCTCGCCGCTCAGCATCGCGCCCACGGTCCGATGGACGTTCCTGATCGGCAGGCTCACCGAAACCGGAACGGCTTTCTCCAATGCCTTCTGACACTGCTTGATGAGGTGCCGGTCGAGCGCTGCCTCCAGGCCGTGATCCTGCGGCTGCGTCTGCCGCCGTCCCACGTGGTGCGGCACCGGCGGATTGTAGAGAATCGACGACAAGTCGATATTCTTGGCCTTCCAGTGCGTAACGTCTTTTCGTTGCGTGAGGCAATCGACGCGGCCAACCATATCGTCCACTTTGCGGAAGCCCAGTTCCGCCATGACCCTGCGCAGATCCTCGGCGACGTAAAAGAAGAAGTTAATGACATGCTCAGGCTGGCCCGTAAACTTCTTCCGCAACTCAGGATCCTGCGTGGCCACTCCCACCGGGCAGGTGTTCAGGTGGCATTTGCGCATCATGATGCAGCCCAGGGAGATCAGCGGAGTCGTGGAAAATCCGTACTCTTCGGCGCCGAGCATGGCAGCGATCGCCACATCGCGACCCGTCTGCAGCTTGCCGTCGACCTGCAGCCGCACTCGGCTGCGCAGATCGTTCATCACCAGCACCTGCTGCGTCTCGGAGAGCCCCAACTCCCAGGGTATGCCCGCGTGGCGTATGGAACTGATCGGCGACGCTCCGGTTCCGCCGTCGTAGCCGCTGATCAGGATGACGTCGGCGTGCGCCTTGGCCACTCCCGCAGCCACGGTTCCGACGCCCACCTCGGCAACCAGCTTCACGGAGATGCGCGC
>Ga0206953_1010_pt1 | contig 42714 bp, 42 predicted proteins | sample Alteio_BWOrgHeat_36_FD_152977 | JGI IMG/M metagenome (GOLD analysis project Ga0206953, IMG submission 152977) | Enriched cells from forest soil in Barre Woods Harvard Forest LTER site, Petersham, Massachusetts, United States -... | ecosystem: Environmental > Terrestrial > Soil > Temperate forest >...
CAGCATATCTTTCCAGATAGGAAGCTACGACCGAACGCGCGATCTTTATATTGATCCGCAGCGGCTGTGGGGGACGTTTTTCGGATGGGAAAACACCGGGAATTTAACGAACCTGGAAGACCTCGCCGCAGATCGCTCGGGCAATGTCGATATAACGGGATATACGAACGGTACGGCCAATATCGCTACGAGCGGCGCATTTCAGACCACTTTTGACGGAGGCGCCTACGATGGGTTCATTGCGAAGTTTGGAATGGATGGTGCGTTGCGCTGGGCTACGTACTATGGCGGCGATAGTGCCGATTATTGCGAGGGAATTGCATGTGACAGTTCGAGGGGAATAGCCATTACCGGTTACACATCGAGCCGGAATGTGATCGCGTCGATGGGTTCGTATCAACCGCTATTCGGCCCCGGAACACTGGATGCTTTTGCCGCTTACTTCGATAGCACCGGCGTGCGAAAGTGGGGTACTTATCTCCGAGGAACAGGTCTTGACACTGGCGGCTATCCGAACATGAGCCAAGGAACGGATATTGCAATTGATAGCGCACAGAACATCGTTGCAGGCGGGTACACCATTTGTAACGGTTTTGCAACGACAGGTGCATATTCGACCGCTCCCACCTATGGATTAGCCGGATTCATTGCAAAGTTCTCGCCTAATGGGGTGATTGCATGGGGAACGTATTTAGGCATATCCGCTGCGACTGGAACGCGCGTCTGTACCGATGTTGCCAATGCTGTATATGTCAGTTCGCACGACGCCTTCGAAGGATCGGTGCGAATACAGAAGTTTTCCTCCACAGGCACATTTAACTGGGAGACCAGCTATTTTAGTACCCCGGCCTCATCCATTGTTGGCATTGCGTCAGGACACTCGGGACATATTTATATCGCAGGACAGACGAAGGAAACAGGCTACGCAAGTTCCGGCGCATATCAGTCCTCGCCTGCGGGGAACTTCGACGGGTTTTTGGCAAAACTCGATGCAAGTGGAAATAAGATATGGGCTACCTATTACGGAGGAACTCAGGAAGATGGGCTTTATGGACTTGTGCTGGATACGTCCGAAAACATTTTTGCCGTTGGCTATACCAAGAGCACTTCCGGCATCGCGACTTCAGGGGAATATCAGACGAGCTTGCTCGATCAGAATTGGAACCCTTTCATGATAAAGTTCGATAGTGGTGGTCGTCTGCGATGGGGTACCTATTACGGGGGCGAAGGATATGGGTATGGGGTTGGTCTCGACCCTCAAGGCCAGGCATTCATCGGCGGGAACACGTTCACGATTGCAGCTCAATACACAGACTTCGCAACGCACGGCGCGTATGATACCTTGCCGTACGGATTCAATAGTGGATTCATCGCCAAATTCTGCGATGTGGTTAAGTTTAGCATTGCAAGTAATGCCACAAGCCCGATTTGTCCGGGAGCACCAGTTACGCTTACGACAAAGGCGGGCCTTCCGGCATATCAGTGGTTTGTCAATGGTGTTGAAATTTCGGGCGCTAACTCACACTCATATTCTTTTCAAATCCCGCTCGTTGGTGGTAACTATGCGTACACCGTAAATGCGGATGATCTGGACTTGTGTAGTGCCATATCCGACACTGTTAGCTTTAAAGTAAGGCCGGTTCCCACGATCACCGTTCCGCAGGCAAATAATCTTTGTGTGGGTTCCTCGATCAAGCTTATGGCAACCATATCCAACTGGAATGGCCCTTTAAAATACTCGTGGTTCCCGGCAGCAACGCTCGACCATCCGGATTCGCTTCAACCCATTGCCACACCTAAGCAGGGAACGACCTACACGCTCTCTGTCACAGATTCGAACGGCTGCGTAACGACCCAGCAACTCAAGGTTACGTTCTATGGCCAGCCGAAAGTGAGTGCCGGAGGGAACCGGACGGTCTGCTCGGGATCTCCTGTCGCGCTCGCGGCTACAGAGACGGGCAGTTTACCTCCGTTTACATATTCATGGTCGCCGTCCGCAGGTTTGAACCGCACCGATTCGAGCACAGTCATTGCTACCGTGACGAAAAATACGACCTACTCAGTGACAATCTCGGACGTGAACGGATGCTCATCAAAAGATTCCCTCCTGCTTGTCGTCACGCTTCTGCCGAAGATAACTCCCGGTCCGCCTCTCTCGGTTTGCACCGGCTCTTCGATCAAGATCGGTACAAACGTCAGCGGCGGAAAGCAGCCGTACACCATTCTTTGGACTCCGGCTGCGGGACTGAGCGATTCCAGCATCATGCAGCCCATCGCCACGCCGAAGGCGACCACGTTCTACACCATCAACGTGACGGATAAGAATGGGTGCACGGCGGTCGATTCTGTTTTAGTTACCGTTTCGGATTCGCTTACGCCCGGCATAACGGGCGGGCCGCTTTCGCTGTGTACTGGTGACTCGGCGCATCTTTCGGCCGGTTCCGGATATTCGAGTTATCTTTGGTCTAATGGCGAAAAAACTCCGGACATTTCCGTAGCCCAAACGGGAGATTACAGTGTGCATGTTACGGGCAGTTCCGGTTGTTCGGGAACTTCTGGCACGGTACACGTCACGGTGCTTCCGGATAGCGTGCCGCATCCGGTGCTGGTGTCCGCACGAACCGTGATCTGTTCGGGCGACAGCATTCAGGTTCAAACGACGGAAAGCTATGCACACTATGCGTGGTCCACGGGCGATACGACCGCATCCATTTTTGTATCGAAGACGGATACTATTACTATTATAGCGGCGAACGCAGCGGGTTGTTCGGGCACAAGCGCACCTTACATCATATCAGTATTGCCAACGCCCTTGGCGACGATCACCCCCAGTAGCCCGGCGACATTTTGCTCCGGCGATAGCATTACGCTCATGGCAGCCAATGGGTATGCAAGCTATCGTTGGAGTACAGGAGATTCTTCTTCCTCTATCGTCGTAAAAAAGACGGCAGAGTATTTTGTAACCGTGACGAATGCTGCAGGTTGCAGCGCGATCAGCCAACCATTCGGTGTATTGGTGAATCCTACCCCAGCGCCAGTCGTCAGCGGTCCGGCCTCGATCTGTCCGAATGCCACCAGTGCATATCGTGTGACGGATGTTTCGGGCGATACCTATCTCTGGATGCTGGCGCCCGCTACTTCCGGAACGATAACGAATGGAACGTCAGCAAACATTTCGGTCCAATGGGGTGCGGCGGGAACTGCAACGCTGACGCTTGTAGAAACGTCGGCGGCCGGATGCACGGCAACGGTGCAAGTAGCAATAACGATAAGTTCCAACCTTGTTCCTGTCATCACTGCGAATGGGCCGCTCGCGTTTTGTTCCGGAGATTCTGTTACGCTCGATGCAGGCGCGGGGTATACGTCGTATCAATGGTCAAATGCCAACGGGCAAATAGCAGGGGCTACGAATGAGAAAATTACCATCGATCAGTCAGGTGCTTATACCGTGTTCGTAACGAGCGCCGGTGGATGTTCCGGTACATCTGCATCCACGAACGTTACAATGTATCCACCGCCTGCAACGCCAGTTATTACTCGAAACGGAGAGCAGCTTACCTCGAGCCCGGCATCGCTGTATCAATGGTTTGTAAACGGTTCGGTGCTCACCGATTCTGTTCATTCAACGATCTGGCCGGATTCGGATGGCATGTACTCGGTAACCATTACCGACTCCAATGGCTGCATAAGCACGAGCAATCCATATCTATTTTCCAATGCTATTACCGCAAAGGTTTCCGTTCGCGGTGGCTTGGGTGTGCCGGGGATCACCTTATCGATCCCACTTTCGCTCGACTCCGGAACGAACCTTGCAAAGAGCGGAGCAACCACGTATGTTTCCAAGATAAGCCTCGACAGAACGATGCTGATACCTATCAATCCAGCCGGTGTGCTTGTGGGTAATCGCTGGGTCGTTGTGCTCACAGGCCCGGTTCCGAATGCACCTGGTGTATTGCAAACGATCACAGCACGGGCTCAGGACTCAGCGCTTTGTTCGGACATTACGATCGATTCTTTTTATTTCCCAGGTACCGCGATCGGCGTGATAAAAGAAAGCAGCACATTTTGCGACACCGGAACTTGCACGCCACTCATCATCAGTTCGGATACGGCCTTCACGATCAAGAAGATCTATCCCAATCCATCCGAGGCTTCGTTTACGATAGAGTATCATGTAGCCACCGATGGACCGCTCTCGATAGAATTAGAAGATTTCCTCGGACGCAATGTTTGCCAATTGAAGAATATGTGGGTAACAGCCGGAGATGCGGATGAGACGTATTCCGCGCAGGGAATTTCATCGGGAGCGTATCAGCTTGTGATACGATCGGGATCGAGGGCGATTAGCACGGTACTTGTGGTGTCGAAGTGATGGTCTGAACCAGAATCCGCCTGATCGCGGTTGGGGTATGGATGCGCATCGAATATTCCAAATGGAAACCGAATGAAAGCTCGACAGCCGAAGACCGGCTGAAGCAATTGCTCGGCCTGTTCAGCCAATTATTGCTGACGACCTCCGGCGATGTGAACGAAACGCTGGAATGGATGCGCTATCTGAACGAACAGTACAATATCTTCGGCCCCAATATGACGCTCGATATGTTCGTCGATCAATTGAAAGAGTTGGGGCTTGTCAAAGATGACGAGAACGCACTGCTGAAGCCCACGAACAAAGCGATCCAGAATATCCGGCGGGATGCGCTATTGGAAATGTTCCGTTCCCTTCGCAAATCTCCGAACGGCGCGCACGATACGCCGCATACCGGCCAGGGCATCGAGCGTACGCAGAATACGAAGAACTACACCTTCGGCGATACCGCTTCCAACATTGACTTTACGCAGACTTTTTTGAATGCTCAGAAGCGATCGCTGAGGGAAGGAATTGATGAGAGCGAACTTCGTGCAGCAGATCTGAATCTTCAGGAAGAAGACATCGAGATCTACGAGACGGAGCATCTCACGAGCTGTGCCACGGTGCTGATGATCGACATTTCCCACTCGATGATCCTCTATGGCGAAGATCGCATCACGCCCGCAAAAAAAGTGGCGCTGGCGCTTTCGGAACTTATCAAAACAAAATTCCCGAAGGATCAGCTTTATGTTGTGACGTTCGGCGACGAGGCAGAGCTTATCACGGTCAGCGAATTGCCGTTTTTGGAGGTCGGGCCGTTCCACACCAACACTCGCGCTGGACTCAGGCTGGCGCGGCAGTTGCTCAAGCGGTCGGGGAATGTCAACAAGCAGATCTTTATGGTGACGGACGGCAAACCCTCCGCTATGTTCGAGGATAATGGTGTGCTGTACAAAAATTCCTTCGGACTCGACCCGAAGATCGTGAATAAAACATTAGATGAAGCGGTCGCCTGCCGCCGCGAGAAGATCACGATCTCCACCTTTATGGTCGCCCGCGACCCCTATCTCATCGAGTTCGTTGAAGATCTGACGAAATCCAACAAAGGCCGCGCATATTATTCCGGATTGAACGATCTCGGCCAGTTCGTTTTTGTCGATTATGTCAGGAACCGGCGGAAGAAATATCCGGGAAGCCGGGATTGAACACATGGGATTTTTTTCGGGTTCGAAACGTTTGTGTATGTATGGACCGATATTATGAAACAATTGTCGATGCCGAGGGACACGTTCCGATTCCGAATGAGATTCGGGAGCGGCATCATTTGTCGATCGGGTCTCGTGTGAAAATTAGCGAACGCGGAGATGAAGTGGTGATCGCGCCTTCGATCCCCGTTACGAAATATCGCAGTCTCAGCGACTTGGTTGGAGTCCTTGGATCCAATAGTCGCGTTATCGATACCTTATTAGAAGAGCGGAGGAAGGACCGTAAAAATGAAGACCGGCCCTTTGGTGCTTGATGCGTATCCCTTGCTTGTGATCTTCGGTGAGCAGCGCGGATGGGAAATCTCGAAGGCATATCTCGATGAGCCGTTCATAACGGGAATTCCGCATCTATTAAGTTCCATAAATTTTGGGGAAGTGCTCTATGTCATCCGGCGCGACCACGGCGAAGATGCTTCGGAACAACTAAAGCAGCGGATATTGGAAAGCCCTATCGAGATTGTGTTACCCACATTGGAACAAACGTACCTTGCTGCGAAATTGAAATCCTATGGCGGGGCATCTTATGCCGATTGTTATGCTGCCGCATTGGCATTGGAGCGGGATCTTTTCGTTCTGACCGGCGATAAAGAGTTCCAGCTCCTCGAACAGCACGGTGTGAACGTAGAATGGCTGCCAAACAATAGGTAAACGATCTCGGTCAGTTCGTTTTTGTGGATTATGTCAGGAACCGTCGGAAGAAATATCCAGGGTCACGGGATTGAAATACTAATCGACAAGCAGAACGGGCTCGCTCAGATTATCTAATTCGATGAAATAGGTATCGCTGCCGGAATCGTAGCGGATCGAGTACGTCCCTGCGTATGCCGTGTTGCCATAATCGTAGCTTGCAGGTTGCTTTACGTTTACCGTGCCCTGCCATTTGCTATTCAATAACGCTCGATCGATCATCACTTCCTGATAGGTGCTCTGCCCTTGATAAAAGCCGCAATCGAATGCCGTTTGAAAGGGCTGGCCTTGTAATTCGGGCGCAGTGACATCGAAATACCGAATGCCCTTTCCGGCTTCGGCGATATTATTCTTTGCAGTATAGCCATTCGGAATGTATTGTGGTAAAATGGTAGCGGTATCAGGTCCGCCAACGATCGATGGCCGCAGCGTGGAATCATCGCCGATCAGAAAAAAGTACGCATCGAGGTGCGGCTTGTTGTAGGGTGAGGCTCCGGTTGTCACATAATCGAGTTCGACTTGTAGAGCACTGTGGCCCGTACAGAGCACAAAGGACGTGTCATGTGTAAGGCTCGTGAGAGCAGGGCGATTTATTGCGGCGCCAACGCCTACCGCTTGCCCTGCGGAATTCTTCACTACGTATAAATATGCGGAACCCGATCCGATAGAAACGCTGGGGCCATCCACATTAGTATTTCCCGGAGCAGAGGGACTGGAACAACCCGCACACACCAACAGGACTGCTGCGAGCACATTTTTGAGCCTATTTTTTTCCATGATAAACATTCTCCTGATCTCGCTATAACGAATCGGAACGCTGGCGCCTGACTTTGGTAGCTTACTTCGGATTCAGATCGAATAGATACGCAAAGCCGAGTTGCAGCGTACCCAATGGGCCGCTGTTCTCGGTTTTGTTCGTAGAGCCGTCACTGGGATAGAGTGGGCTTGACACTACCTGCGAGAACGCATACGATGCGTTGATGAGAAAACGCAACTCATTCCCATTCGCCGCCTGAACGATGGGCACCGCCGCACCGACTCGGCCTTCGATCAGCAGGTTCATGTTGCTCGACCCAAAGCTTTGGAGTTTGTTCAGGTTGGTTGCAGCGGTGCTTGGGCTGGTGCTGGCACCGACTGGAATTCCGATGCCAAGCCCGACGAGGAAATCCCCGATGCGGAACTCCGGTCGCAGCGAGAAATAGCTAAAGGTGTAGGCGATGGAGGTATCCGCCGTTTTCTGATCGTGGAACTCCAGGCTGCGATTATCATAACATAGCCCGAACTGCAATCCAGCACTCGGGCTAAACGGAAAATCGGCCAGAGCACCCAAGGCCCAGGAAAAATTGATGGCATTCGTCTTGGTGCCATTCGCTACAGACCCGGCATCCGAAGAAAGTCCGGGCATGAACATTGCCCCAAGTTTAATATCCTTCCACGTATCCTCGCCGGTAAGTGCGGTCGTGGTTTGGGCGTGGGCAGTGCAAAGAAAGCCCGTGCATAATGCAAAAAGAAGAGTAAGTTGTTTCATTTTTTAGGGTTTAAAGAAGTACAAATATAAGCACAAAATCTGTGGAGCGATGAAATTCTCAATGAATAAGATCGAACTGATAGCTAATACCGGCCTGGATAGACGGCAGTGGCCCTTTTCCGGGTGTGGCAGGTCCGGAAAAACGTCCGATGCCGTTATTCGGATTTGTTACCGTTGTACCGGTGGTATCGAAGCTCGAAGTTCCACCTAAGGTTTTCGAGAGCGGATAACTTCCGCTGACGATAAAGTGTAAATAGGCATTGTCGGTTTCAAGAATGGGAACCGATAACGTGGCGCGAAGTTCCGCAAGTGAGAGAAGATCGCTCCCTTGGACATTCAGGTTTGCGCTGTAACTATTCGTATTCGGCTGATCGTTGCGATGATACGATGCAAGGTTCTCGGTGGCGCTGCCGCTCATGGGAATATCGAACGAAAGACCGAGCAGGAGCCAGAAAATTCGAATGGAGGGTTGCAGTGTGAGATATCCGAGGCTCACGTCGATATTATCGCCGGTGGTATCGGCCAGATAGAGATCGCGTGTATCGTACAGTGCAGAAAAATCGATGCCGAACCATTCGCTGTAATAGAAGTCAATGGTTCCACCAAACGTGTACGCAAAACGCGAAAGCGAATGCCACGCATCCGGCAGATTCTCATTTTGGCGCGAGATGCCGGCAATAAAATACGGCCCGGCCGTGACGTCCTTGAAGATCCAGAACATCGTAGTGTCCTTCGGAGCAGCGGGAATGATGAAGGGCTTTCGTATCTGTGCTGCGGCGCCTGCTGCGAACGAGCAGGTGATGGCAAGGGCAAAAACGACTGTTCGAAATTTAATCATGATCGACTTGAACGCGGCCGCTCGTTTCATCGAAGGTCAGCGTGCCCGCTTCGCCTCTAACGACGTTTCCCTCGAGCGATAAGTTCGAAACGTGCGTACCATTCTGGGAAAAATTCACTGTGACAAACTCGCCGCTTTGCGTGAGCAGGCGAACAGGCAACGTCTGGAGCCGCTCCGTCATTACTGCTACAATAGCGGAACTCATACATCCGGTTCCACACGCTAAGGTTTCGCCTTCGACGCCTCGCTCGAAGGTGCGAATGCGAAGATATGTTCCGTTCCTATCTTCGCGCACTGCAATGAAATTCGCATTTGCACCTTTCGGAGCAAATTCCGGATGCCAGCGCAGTTGCGAACCGAGGTGCTCCACGTTAAGCGATTCAATATCCATGTCGTCGCAAAAAACAACCACATGCTGTGAGCCGAGATCGACGTAGCTGGCGGTTACACTCTTCTCTTCAAGAGGTACCGAGAAATTCAGTCGAATGACGGTGGGATCTTGAAAATAAACACGAACGGAGTTGTGGGGAAGGAATTCGGCGGTGTTGATCGCGCCAAGCACTTCGAAATTCACAGTGTCTGAGCTGGCATATCCATAGTGCTTCGCCGCCAAAGCTGCACAGCGCGCGCCATTGCCGCAGAGCATACCGGTGGTGCCATCGGGATTGTAAAAATCCATACGGAAGGCGGCGGCGAGTCCGCTTTGATTGATGAGAATAAGGCCATCGGCTCCCGCGCCGGTCGTGTGATCACAAGCGCCGCGGACGAACTCTCGCATTTCCTCGCGCGAAAGTGAGAGCGGCCGTTCCCAGGTGTTCATCACAAGGAAGGTATTTCCCGCCGCGGTGTAGCGATCGAAGGGATGGGTCATTTCTGACACTATAACAATAATATGGTTGGCACAGTGCTTACAGAACTCAATCCGGCTCCCCATCATCCTCTTCATCGGTTGGCATACCGCGCATCTGGCGGAGAATGCGGGCGGCGCGGCGCTGGATGTAGGGCGTGGGATGCGAAGCGCTCCAGCGTTCGGGATTTGGCAGTACGGCAGCCATTTGGGCCGCCTCCTGCTGGCTTAATTGTCCGGCGTGACGCTTGAAGTGGAACTCTGTTCCTGCTTCTGCGCCATAGACATTCGGGGCGAATTCTGCGATGTTCGTGTACATCTGAAGAATGCGTTCCTTAGGCCACATCAGCTCGATGAGTACCGTGTAATATGCCTCGACTCCTTTTCGAATAAAGCTATGCCATGGCGGCAGAAAAAGATTTTTCGCAACTTGTTGCGAGATCGTGCTGGCCCCGCGCTCGGGGCGTTTGGGATGACGGGCGTGGGAACGGATCGCTTGTGAGATCTCGACTTCATCAAACCCGTGATGTTCAAAGAACCGCTGATCCTCCCCGGCGACCACTGCAGAGTAGAGATAGGGCGAAATTTCGCTTCTTCCGAGATTCGAATGTGACCACGTTACTTTTTCACCGGAGAACAGATGACCAAACATTTGAAAGATCATCATCGTACTTACCGGCGGATTGACGAATCGCAGTATGCCAACCTGAAGAATGGGAACCGCCGCCAGCACGACGGCAATGCGCCACAGCCACGTGAGCCAATTACGAATTGCAAATTTCGAGCGACGAACGGGAGCTGGAATTTCATTCGTCTCGAACTTCGGCGACACCCTCTCTTCAATCTGTGTTGGCTCGCCCATTGGTATCTTCCTTGTAATAATAGATCAGCACAAAGACATCATGGGGATTATATTGTTTGGCTTCGAGCGTCAGTTTGACTCCGGCGTATTGCCAGACTTCTTGTTTTACGCTGTCTGTAATGGGTTCCGAGGTCGGAGGGCCATAGGTTTTCTTTAGCCATTGGAAGGCGCAGTCGCGGGCATCATCGCCCCGATCGGGAATGGTTTTGTAGGTGAGACCGACTGCGGTGAGAGTTCCCGAAGAATCGAATCCGAGCGAGCGGTGCATCGAAAGCTCACAATCGGTTAAGGAAAGCACGTCCGAAAGCACGCGTTGGCCGGAATGCGGTTTTACCTGTTCGAGCGCATCCGGTTTTTTATCGGTGATGGCAAGGGCCGTCGCGGCCTTCATTCCGACGCGAAGCCCCAGGAACCCCGGCTGTGCGGCCGGATTCGTATGCATTGCAATCGAAAGGAGTATCGTGGTTAGTATTGTCATGGATCTATCTCGGCATCATCAATATCCGCGTTGGAAAAAACGTTCTGCACATCGTCGTTCTCTTCGAGCGCTTCAATGAGTTTCATCAATTTTGCGGCATCGTCGCCGGAGAGCGCAACCAGATTCGCCGGGATCATCGCAATCTTCGCATCTTCGATCGCAATATTCGCATTCACCAAGGTATCGCGCACTTTTTCGAAATCGTTGGGCGCGGTTCGCACTTCGAAAAATTCCGGATCGTCTGTGCGGAGATCGTCGGCGCCGGATTCCAGAACGAGATCGAGTAGGCGCTCCTCGGTGATCACATTTCGAGGAACTACGATGGTTCCGGTTTTCGTAAACATCCAGCTCACGGAACCGGATTCCCCTAAATTCCCACCAAATTTACTGAGCGCGTGGCGGATCTCGCCGACGGTGCGGTTCTTATTATCCGTTGCAGTCTCGACGATGATCGCAACGCCGGCAGGACCGTAAATTTCATAGCTTCCTTCGACGAGCGCCTCTGCGCCCTCGCCGCCCGCTCCGCGAGCAACGGCGCGTTTGATATTATCGGCGGGCATGGAGTTCTTCCGCGCTTGCTCGATGGCAAAACGTAGGCGCGGATTGCCATCCGGGTCGCCGCCGCCGGTGCGCGCCGCGATCTGGATTTCCCGAATGAAGCGCGTGAACAGCCGGCCACGGTTCCTATCCGTGACAGCCTTTTTCCGCTTAATTTGCGACCATTTGGAGTGTCCGCTCATATTGTGAGGCGCACAACACCGAAAGGAGGGTGGGGGAATCCCGGAATCTGAACCGTGATTTATGGGATTTTTGGGATTGTTGGGATTTTTATAGGTCGGATAAATATTTGGGTAACTGCTCGGCTTTTTTGAGTTTTAGTTTCTTTCGTAAATTGAGACGGTGAAACTCCACCGCTCGCTCGGTGATGCAAAAGAGCCGCGCGATGTCTGCCGATCTTAGATCCATGCGGATCATGGCCGCGATGCGCTGCTCCATTTTTGTGAGATTAGGGAATTTTTCCGAGAGCGTTTGCAGGAATTCGGGATGGACTTCGAGGAAATCTTTCTCGAATTCCTGCCAGTTGATCTCTTCCTCGGTGAACGAAGCGAGCCGGGCGCGAATATCCTTCACCGAGGGATCGTCCGCCGGAGTGCGGCGAACGAGCGCACGAAGATCGCTCCGAAATTGCCGCACGGCCTCCGCTTGCTTGATGAGATGCCGGATCTTTTCCGTCAGTTCCCGCTCTTTGTAATCGAGCTTGATGCGCAGGAGTTCGGATTTTTTCGTTTGTGTTTCCGACTTCACTTTTTCGAGTTCATAATCGTTTTTCAAAGCATGGTACTCCAATCTGCTTTTTAAGAGCGCCGTGTCGCTTTCGGCAACGAGCGCGTTGTATTGTTCAAGGAATTCGTATGCCTTCTCAAAGTTCCGAAGCTCTTTGTAGCATACATTGATTAACCGAAGCGCTTCTTTTTGGCAAAAGATGTCCTGAGAGGTAAGTCCATCCTCAAGTGCTTTCTGAGCTTCCTCAAGCGCGGGTGTGTATTGTTTTCTGGCTAAATGAAGCTCACAAAAATGTGAATGGATATTCGAACGTACTCGCTCGGCATTAGGGTAGTTTGCGAGTGCTATTCCTTCTCGAAGTTCTGATTCTGATTTAGCCCATTTCTTTCTTGCGGCATATACTTTCGCGAGCAGGGTATGCGAAATGCACCAGCGGGATCGGTCGCTCTCCGGAAGTCCTGTTCGTACTTCTTCGACAATTTCAACGACCTTGTGGTAATGCTCGAACTCCAATTCTACGGACGCAAGTTTGATGTTACCGTCGCGAATGTCATTGGCACTGTCAAAAACTTGGGCCATACGAATGGCATCCTCAGCATAACGTCGCGCCAGCACGAGTTGCCTTGATGCAAGACATAGCTCAGAGAGTTTTGCAAGGATGCGAGTCTGAAGCCTGCTGAGATGGTGCTTTTTTGCCACCTCCATTGCAGCGTTCAGATAATCCAGACCCTCATCTTGCGCTCCAAAAAAAAGTGCTATAAGGCCCAGCATGTAACGGCTGAATACCACTCGGAAATGATGATCTGTTTCAAGGGCGTAACGGAGAGCATCTTCCTCCAACTTGTACGCTTCCGCGAGGTTGCCAGAACGATAGGCATGATAGGCCTGACCATGCAAGCTGTCGGCGAGCACCCGTTTTTCTTTCAGCCGTATAGCGATGCTGTGGCCTTCATCATAGTATTGCTTGGATGTGCTGAGATTGACAGCCTCGTTCGCAGCTCCCATAAGAAAGGATGCTCTCGCCCTATCCTGAGTATCCGGAGCACTTGCGCGATAAGCATCTTCTATCTCAGGTATGAGAGTACTGATCGAAGCTGAGCTGAAAAGTCTTCCCTCAATATTGCCGATTATGAATGCTGTTGAGCGATTTTTTTGAATTTTGGGCACTTGGATTAATTATGTCTTATTTTTGCAACGTTCACTTTTCACTAAAACAAATATGAATGCAAAAAACAATCTACTTTGGCTTCTCCTTATTCTCTTGGTAGTTGCAATCTCCCTTGTAGCATATTTCGGGATTGAATCACATAAGGATTCAATAAATGCTATTCAAACAGTAAGTGATACAATAGTCCACTTCGGAAAAATGGATCGCCCCCGACACCACTTTCGCGGTGCTTCTCAGAATAATGGGTCCGAACTTCTGAATGTAACACCTAGTAGAGCTGTATTCATTAACAAGCTGGGAAATAACTACTTTGTTGTCGTGAATGGAGATTTAAACCACCCGCTAAACTTCAACGCTAACGATGGAGTCCAGCAATGCGGGGATGATCCGATTACAGAAATTCAGGTGTATCTGAATTCAGTGGCCCAGGGAAATTTGCTTGCGGATTATCCCCTTTTACCAGATGGGTATTGGGATGATGAGCAAATCGGATCTGGACCAAATGGTAATCCAAAGATATTTGCTGCATGGAACCCCGGCGCCCAAGGCCCGCAAGTAATCGTCATTAGTGACGCAAATATTAATATCCCGCACCTTAGACATTAATTTCATTTCTTCCCCTCCAAAAAAATGCACACGCCCAGCGGTTCCCGGTCGATGGCGATGCGCTCGGCTGGGATACCGGCGGCGAGGCCGAGGGCGCGGAGTTCGTCCTCGGTGCGGTGAATGAGCACCCAGTCCATGCACCACTCGATGTAATTTCGCGTGGGATTGATGGGGTGGAAATTCCCGACGATCATCTTTCCGCCGGGAGCGGTTAAGCTCCACATCTTAGCAATGAGCGCGGTCGCAAGTTTGTCGTTCAGGTAATCGAAGAGTCCCGCCGACCACACGAGATCGTATTTCTCCTCCGACCGGAACCGAAATACATTCCCGCACTCCCATTTAAAATTCACGAGCTTTGAGTATGGCTTCGTAACCGTTTGCGCGTACTCGATGGCTTTTGGCTCCATATCCACGCAATGCAGCTTGCTGCCGTAACATAGCTCGCCCGCCGCTTCGATGGCTTCGGCAAGATCGCGGCACGGGCCGGAGGCAAGATCGAGCATGGAGATCGGCCCGCCTTTTTCTTTCACCATCGCACTGAACGTGCTCTTCAAATGCTCCTTGCGGTTCCGGACGGATTCCGCCGCCGCCTGCCGGTGACAAAAATCGTCCCAGAATCCGCTCAGAACCTCAATGTCATGCACGCGCTTGTACATCCAGTCGATCACGCGGAAATCACCGGCATATCCAAAGGGTTTTTGCCGCATCTGGCGGTTCATAAAGCCCTTTTGGATCTCGGACTCCGTGCGGTCGAGCATGGCCTGCCGGAATGCTTCCCGCTGCTGCGGGAAGTTATCGCTCATCGCGACGATAGCATTCAGCCGCGCATGAAGCTGTTCCTCGAATGCCCGTAGTGGCATCTCCTCGATCTCCGGCAGGAATGAGACGAAGCTCTCGATCTCTTGTTCTATTTCGTGTTGCATGGTGTTGAATTATGCCGGTTTTTTCGCGTCTTTGATTGCCTTCATCCATTCTACTAAAGGGTTCCACAATCTGGAGCCGCCAGCTGTAAGAATGCCGAAGATAACGATCTGAATAATACTTAGTCCAGTGCATGTCTGATTTGCGCAATTCGGATCCAGAATTTTCGTGAAGAGATCCGCAGCATTCGCCATTGCGACTGTCGCAATTCCGATCAGAATTGCAAGGAGCCCAAGGACTCCCTCCCGTATTCCGTCTTTCTTCGGGTCGGCTGTTGCTTGCGCTGTCTTGGTGGGCGGAGAGGATAGTCCAGGAATTAAATTCTTGATTGCATCTACCAGCCTTTCACTTGCTGCAGCAAGCCCGGCGAGTATCGGCAGAATTTGACTTAATTGTGTATAATCGAATGAGTGTGTCATGGTTCTTTAGTAATTGTGAAATCTCCTTTCCGGAGCAGGTATCATCCCTGCTCCGGAGATAGGTATGTTTAGTTCCTTGCCTTGATTAGGTAATAGACGTAGGCGTTCTTTGGGCGGGTTTCAGAACCACCGAATGGTGCAGTAGTGGGATTTGCTGGTGGAGGATTTTGAGGAATGTTTCCAGGATTTCCACCGCCGTAAGAACCACCGGTAGGGGGTGCAGTATAACCATGCGAATGACTCCTAATGGCGTCAGGCTGAATGCTGCCGACGGCATTTCCACTACTACGATTAGTCGAGTCAGGATCGCAAAAATCACCCTCTCGTGTGCCGTTGACGCCCCTAAGAAAGAGGCCCCGTAAATCTGGCACGTTGAACTCTACAGCGTCTCCACCCCAAGCTAGGTCAATTGCTGCAAAAAGGTCTCTATAGTCTCCATCACGATCATACTTCTTGCCATCGCAAAGCAGGTAATTGTTTGGGATCGCGGTTACTTTGCCGCCAAAAGCTATGATTGTTCCAATTGGTACTTCCATGTTCGTTATTTTTGATTAGTGAAATGTGATCGAGCAATTATTTACTCGATGTTGAATTAACGATACAAAATTAGCGGGCGGGGTGGGAAAACCGTTACGAGGGTGAGTACTAGGTTTTTAGGGGCGCGCGTGTAGCCGGAAGCAGGAGGTCGGGCTGGAAGCACCGACCTACGCGGGGAAGCACGACCTACCGGGAGAAAATTTCGAATTTCGTGGCGTCTCGGAAAAGTGTCGTATATTAGAGAGTGGGATAATAGGCACCTATGTCAATTACGAATTTCAAATTACGAATTACGAATGGGGAACCATACTTTTCGGGGTGAAAGAAGATGCATAAATTCATGAAAAGTCCGAAGGAGTTCATGAAGCACAAATGCGCGCGCGGTTTGAAAGTGCCTGTTTTGCTCGAAAAACGGCATTTTTGTTTTGCCAGATTTTAAGTGCGTGAGTAATTATGCATCGGCTTAGAACGAGTATCGTCCGCGATGTATGGTGTACATGCGAAACGGAGCCGAAACTGTTTATTATGCGCACTCGTAACGTATCCGTAATTTTAGGGGAGCGTTCCGGCGCTTTGCGGGTTTCCACACCGTTCTTTATTCCAAACCGACCTTGAAGCTAACCGTATTCTTTTCTCCGAACCACTTAGACGAGCTGGAGCTGCGCGATAAGATCGTCGTTGCGATCGATGTGCTGCGCGCCTCCACGACGATCACATACGCCATGCGGGCTGGTGCGCGGGAGGTGATTCCGGTCGAGACGGTTGCACAGGCGATGAAGATCGTGGGCAATCTGCACTCGACCTCGACGCTACTCTGCGGCGAGCGCGGCGGCAAGCGGATCGAAGGGTTTACGCTGGGCAATTCGCCGTTCGAATACACCGAAGAGGCGGTCAAAGGAAAGGCCCTTATTCTTACTACAACGAATGGCGCAGTTGCGCTCACGAAAGCGAAATACGCGCGTCAGTGTTTGGTATCGAGTTTTGTCAATCTATCGGCAACGATCGAAGCGCTTGCCGCGATACCGGGGATCGCATCGGAGCACATCATTTTTCTCTGCAGCGGCCGCGAGGGAGATTTTTCATTAGAAGATGCAACCTGTGCCGGAATGCTCATTACGCGGCTAATGTCGAGATTTGGTTTGAGCGAATTGCTTCCGAACAAGGAGCATCCGGCAGAGCGAATGTCGGACAGTGCGCGGGCGGCGCTATCAATTTATCAGCATTATGGCTCGGATATTTACCGGACGCTGAGGGAGTCCGATCACGGTCAGCGATTGATCGAACTTGGGTATGAGGCGGATATTTTAGCTGCCAGCCAGTTGGATTCTGTGCCGCTGGTTCCGTTGCTCGAACAAATGGCAATTAAAAAGAAATTGATCTTTTCGGATGAGCTAAAAAAGGAGATAGAAGAGGATAGGAGCACGGTCGTCAGAAAGCCGGACGTTTCAGTGCTGGGGCTCGGAAGGCTACCGTCGCTTAGAGCTACTGCTTTTCTATAAGAATATGCTTTTGCGGGATTTATTGTTTCTTTTTGCATGATATAAGAGGCGCCGATTGATTTATTATGAAGCAGTTGGCAATGCCTCATCCAAATTGCAGTGGGAACGTGAAACACGCTTGCTTTCCCCGTGGGTGAGGCATTTTTATTGCCGCTTCGGGAACTCGGGGTTAATATCCGGAAAGTTTGAGCCAGTAAAATGCGGAGATGATGATGGTGTTCTGAATTTCGCCTTTCTGGATCAGGCTGTCGATCTCGTCGCGAGGAACTAAGCGGACGCGGATGTTCTCGAACTCATCGTAATCCGTTTTGCCGGTGAGTCGGGCATGGGTGAGCAGATAGGTATAGCTCGTGTTCTGCATGAAGGCAGGGTTCGGGAGCGCTTCGCCGATCTTTTGGAACTCGCTTTTACTGCTTTTTTCATAGCCGGTCTCTTCGAGAAGTTCCCGAAGCGCGGCGTGAGCGGGATCTTCGCTTTTCTCGATGATGCCGCTTGGAATTTCGAGTTCGATCCGTTCGCTGCCATGCCGGAATTGCTCGATCAGGACGACCTCGTTCTCATCGGTGAGGGCAATGACGTTTACCCAATTCGGCGTTGGAACAATAAAGAAATATCCTTTCCTTCCCGTTCCTTCTTCTTCTCGGTGGTGTTCCTCAACACCGAGGTAGGGATTTTCGGCGAGAACTTTCTTAGCGGTAGTTTCCCAGCGAGGGATATGTTTCTTGTCGGCTTTCTTTTCTTCTTTATTGGGCATATTCGTTCTATTGGGCATAACCGAGAGCTTTTAATGCATAGTAACAGAGTGCGGCTATACCTCCGCTGGCAGGGATGGTGAGGAGCCATGCCCAGACGATACGTGTGGCAACGCCCCAGCGTACCGCCGAGAGCCGTCGAAGGGAACCAACGCCGACGATCGCTCCGGTTATGGTGTGGGTCGTGGAAACGGGAACTCCGAGCGCGGAGGAGCCAAAAAGCGTAGCCGCAGCAGCCATTTCGGCAGCAAAGCCGCCGATCGGCTTGAGGGATGTAATACCCATCCCCATCGTGCGAACGATGCGCCATCCCCCGGAAAGCGTTCCCAAGCCCATTGCAAGATAAGCGCCAATAATGACGTAGATCGGGATTTCGAATTTTGGGATGAGATGATTAGCAAAAAGCAGGGTCGCTACGATACCCATCGTCTTTTGTGCATCGTTCGTGCCATGGCCGAGCGAATAGGCTGCGGCAGAAATAAGCTGCCCGCGCCGGAACCAGCGATCGACCCCCATGGGTGAGCGATTACGCGAGATCCAGGTTACAAGCAGATAGATGAAGAATCCGAGGATCATTCCGATCATTGGAGCGAGCACAATGAAGAGGAGGGTCTTCGTCCAGCCGGAAGCGATGATCACTCCGAACGAGCCTGCTTTCGCTATTGCTGCGCCGGCAAACGCGCCGACGAGCGCATGGGAGGAACTCGTCGGAAGCCCGAGCCACCATGTAATAAGATCCCATACGATCGCCCCGATAAGCGCAGCGAGCACCACATACGTTGTGACGATGCTTATGTCGATCATTCCGGACCCGACCGTTTTTGCTACCGCAGTTCCGAATCCAAAGACGGCGACAAAATTAAAGAATGCAGCCCACAGCACAGCCTGACCCGGAGTAAGAACCCGCGTGGAAACGACCGTTGCTATCGAGTTTGCTGCATCGTGAAAACCGTTGATAAAATCAAAGGCGAATGCGATGCAAATGACAATGATAATAAGAGTCACTGGCGCTTATGCGTATTTTACAACCACTCCCTCGATCAAATTCGCAACGTGCTCGCAGGTGTCGATCGCTTCTTCGATGTCCGAAAGAATTTCTTTCAGCTTGATGAGTTCGATGGGATCTTTAATGTCGCGGAATAAGCGCGCTATTGCATTGTGGTAAATATCGTCACCGGCGTTCTCGCACGTATTAACATGCTCACATGATTCGAGGATCTTTTCGACATTTTTCATATCTCCGAGCAGCGGAACGGCAATGGCAAGATCTTCGACGGCACGAACTAATGTGTCGGTCAGATCCCGGAATTCTGGGGGAAACTCGGTGACATCGTAAAGGATGGTTCGAAGGGCAACATCTTCCATGAGATCGAGAATATCATCGATCTCGCCAGCAAGGGCATGAATATCCTCGCGATCAATGGGGGTGACGAATGTTTTTGAAAGATCGGCAAAAATATCGTGTGTGATCTGGTCGCCGCGATGTTCGGCATCCTCGATTCGTGCGATGAGGATCTTGCGATCGGAGGTTGTTTTAGCATCGAGCAGTTTCCGGAGATCGGTTGCCGCTTCCTGGATATTGGCTATATTGCTCGTAAAAAGCCGGAAATACTGGTTTTCCTGCGGAAGAAGGCGGCGGAGGAACGATGAAAAACCCATAGATGATTATTGTATTTTCGCTGTGCTGATCGGTCAGCTTTCCTACAAAGTTACGACAGAGATCGCCTTGTTTCGGAAATCACGAAACATGAGTGTAATTTATTCTGTAATATCGCAATATGCAAACGCTCTCCACTGAACGCTTTTCTTCGCGGGTTGAAGCCTATCTCAAATACCGTCCGCATTATCCGCACGAGGTCATCGATTCGCTTCGAGAGAAAACAGGACTTCGTCCGAATCACATTATTACCGACGTTGGTTCAGGCACAGGATTTTCCGCAGAGCTTTTTCTTGAGAATGGAAATTTCGTGTATGCCATCGAACCTAACGGGCCGATGCGCGAGGCGGGGGAACAGTATTTAGCAACATACAAAAATTTTCGAAGCGTGAACGCAACCGCCGAAGCGACAACACTTCCAGATCGCTCCGTTGATTACATTATTGCCGGGCAAGCGTTTCATTGGTTCAATGCTGAACGTGCGTATGAAGAATTCAAACGCATTCTGAAACCGGGCGGTTGGATCGTTATTCTTTGGAACGACCGCGAGACCGATACCACGCCATTTCTCATTGATTACGAAGCGCTGTTGCAGGAGTTCGGCACCGATTACAACGAGATCAATCATCGCAACATTGATTCAAAGAAAGTTCACGGGTTTTATCGGGGCGCTCCTGTCATGGATTTAGATTTTGAGAATATTCAGCGGCTCGATTACGATGGTGTTGAGGGAAGGCTGCTTTCGTCATCGTACGTTCCGAATGTCGGGGATGCGCACTATGCTCCGATGCTCGATAAGCTTCATACGATCTTCGACCGTCATGCCACCAATGGCCTCATAGACATGCGATACCGGACGCTTCTTTATGCAGGTCAGATCTCGCAGGAGCGCACCTGATTCCTGATTTGGCTGTTCCTCCTTTTTATGTTACCCGATCTATCCTCATCCTCGGAGCTTATTCGCGTTAAGCTCGCTGAAGACGATCTTTCCTACGAAGCGATCAAGCAAGCGATCTATGCACAGGCGCGCGCGCTGCATGAGGGTGGGAATCCGATCGCAAAGCTGCATCTTTCGAAAGATCTCTTTGAAATTTTGAATCGAAGGCTTGTGTTTAAGACCGCCGCTCATAAGGATCTGCCGCATTTCATCACGCCCTATGGCAATCTTGAAGCCGATGAAATGAATGCAGGTATGGATGAGCCGATGTCATTTATTATAAGTGCTTAAAAAGTGCTAATGTGCTAAAGTGCTATTTGGTGCTGTTAATCAAATCGGGAAATAGGTATGGCTAAGGTTTCGCAGTTTGAAGATTTGTTTGCATGGCAGCAAGCGCGTGTTCTCATGCAGGAAATTTACCGTATTACCAAGTCACCCTTGTTCGAGAGGGATTACCGCCTTGCCGGCCAAATTCAGGCGGCGGCCGTTTCCGTGATGGCGAATATCGCAGAAGGATTTGATCGAGGTCGCAGAGCGGAATTTCATCAATTTCTATCCATTGCGAAGGGCTCGTGCGGAGAGGTTCGTTCTCATCTTTATGTTGCAAGTGACGTAGGTTACATTAATAAGGAGGAATTTGAACGCTTGAAAATTTTTAGCATTCGAGTCAGCGGCCTCATCAATCTGCTACGCCAAAGCATAGAAGGATGGGATAATTCTAAATCTAAAAATGCTTGATCATAGGCACTTTAGCACATAAGCACTTCAGCACTTTTATACCATGAATATTCTCGTTTGCGTTAGCCACGTTCCGGATACCACCACCAAGATCAACGTTGCCGCAGATGGCAAAGCGATGGATCCGGCGGGCGTGAAATTCATTCTCAATCCGTATGATGAATTTGCCGTCGAAGAAGCGCTGCGTCTTCGCGATAAGCATAAAGGCGAAGTAACAGCGATCTCGGTCGGCGGGGATAATGTAAAAGAAGCGATCCGCCAGGCGCTTGCCATGGGCGCGGACAAAGGTATTCTCGTTAAAGGCGAGAAAACGGATTCCTTTCAAGTTGCATCAATGCTAGCTGATGCGATCAAGCCGCTGAACGCCGATCTGATTTTGCTCGGCAAGCAATCCATTGATTTCGATGGCATGGAGATCGCGCCCATGCTGTCGGAACTTTTGAATATGCCAACAGCAACGGTTGCGATCGGTTTAACGATCGAAGGCAATAAAGCAACGGTCGAAAAAGAAGTAGAAGGTGGAAGGGAAGTGATAGAGCTAACCATGCCATGCATTGTTGCAGCGCAAAAGGGCTTGAACGAACCTCGCTATCCCTCGCTGCCGAACATCATGAAGGCCAAGCAAAAGCCGATCCAGGAGATCGTGGGAACTGTTGGTGCGACCCGCACCGAAATTCTGCAGATGACGAAACCCGAAAAGAAGCGCGCAAACAAGATCTTAAAATCCGACGGCAATGCACCTGCTGCCGCGTTGGAACTTGCGCGGTTGTTGCATGAGGAAGCAAAGGTAATCTAACATCGTAGCCGTGACCTTCAGGTCACGGCGTAAAAATTGAAATCAAAGCACACCCTGACCTAAAGGTCACGGCTACACGACCAATGAACATTTTAGTATATCTCGAAGAACGTAACGGCCAGATCCGCAAGCCATCGCTCGAAGCGGTCGGCGCGGCACACGCTATTGGCGGAAGTGTAAGCGTAGCTATTATTGGTGCTGATTCGCCCGCACTTATTGAGCAAGCAAAAAAGCTGAACGTTGGTGCAATTTATTGTGTGAACGATGCTCGGCTCGCAAATTATTCTTCCCGCGCAACAGGCCGCGCGCTCGCAGAGATTGCAAAGCAGGCTGCGGCTGATGTAATTCTCATCGGCGCAACGGGACGCGGCAAAGATCTGGCTCCTCGCATAGCCATTCGTCTTGAGGCAGGGTATGTGCCGGATGTAACGACGTTCTCAGTGGATGGTAACGAGATTATAGCAACGCATCCGGTCTATGCCGGCAAAGCACAGATGAACGTTCGCGTTACGACTCCGATCAAGATTTATTCTACGCGACCGAATTTATGGAAGGCTTCAAACGATGCTCCGGCGAGTGAACCATCTGTTCATTCAGTTACGGTAGCTTTTGAAGATTCTGATTTTACAGAGCAGACCAAATCCTTGGTGCTCTCACAAGGCAAGCTCGATGTTGCGGAAGCGGATATCATCGTTTCCGGCGGACGCGGAATGCGCGGACCGGAAAACTGGGCGATGATCGAAAATTTAGCGGCGGCTTTTGGCGGTGCAACGGGTGCTTCACGCGCAGTGGTCGATGCTGGATGGCGTCCTCACGCAGAACAAGTTGGCCAGACAGGGAAGACGGTTTCGCCAACGCTCTATGTCGCGGTTGGCATTTCAGGTGCGGTGCAGCATTTGGCCGGGATGTCGAGTTCCAAAACGATCGTGGCGATCAACAAGGATGAGAACGCACCGATCTTCAGCATCGCCGATTACGGAATTATCGGCGATGCCTTCGAGATATTACCTACGCTGACAGAGGCGGTCGCAAAACTTCGCTCCCATTAATTATTTAGGGAATCACAAACTTAACAACCGAGCCTCCAAGTTCGGCGAAGTAGGTTCCTGACCGGAGCGAAGAGATCCCCAGTTTTCCGCTTGTAGCATTTGGCGTAAGCGAGATAGAGGCACACGTTCTGCCTAACACGTCCATCACCTGGATCGAACGAGCCTCGGGGGCAGGTTCCATTGTGAATGTGATCGCATTGTTTCCGAACATAGCTGCGAACGGAATTTCTGGTGCCCCATCTGCAGTAACCCCTCCTGTATTTCCGCCGGGCTTTGTAAAAGAGATCTTGTACATCACATCGGCCGTTTTATTAATGTCGAAGGTCAGCAGGTAGCATGTGTACGCAGAGGGCATCGATGCTGCCCTTGGGGGCGCAACGGTATCATCTGTACCTCCAAAGGTTGGTAACTTACTCGAAGTCCAGGATATTCCGCCATTCGTGGTCATAAGAACGATCGGCTCATTCTGACGAAAGACAAAGCCGGTATCGTCGTAGAACGCCCCGATCGATGCAGGTCCCGCGGACGTATCGTACGGTACGACGCTCTTCCAATGCTTGCCGGAATCAACGGAGCGATACACACTATCGAGGCCAATGAGCCAGGAGCTATCCTTAACATTCCAGTGAAGAAAATTTGGAGTTGAATCTGAGCCGGTTGGAACGAATTTGAAGGAAGTTCCGCCGTTGGTCGTGTAGGCAATGTTGACTTGATTGGTTGATTCATTTTGAGCAAAGAACATTCCGTTATTTGCGTCGATAAAATGAAGCTTTCCAACATTGCCAAAGGCGTAATTTGTTGTAGAGTAGATCTTTTGCCATGAATTTCCGAAATCGGTCGTTTTGGCGACGAAGTCAGCAGAGCCATCGGTGAGCGTTCCCGTAGCATAACCCACGCTTGGAGTGGGGAAGTACATGTTTTGCAGCTGTAAGCTGGGATCGATCACGGAAGTAACCCATGTGGTCCCGCCATTCGAGGTTCGGAAAAAGAAGTTGGTATTCGCAGGTGAGTGCCCGGTATCGGCAAAGACATATCCGTTTTGATCGGTCGGCCATGCCATGTGCGCCCCAAAGGTCGGTGCTTTGAGGGTCGTCTGGATGGTCAACTGCGTAAAATCTACGCCGCTGTCATTCGTGCGCTCCATATCGTGGCCTGAGGTTGTAGTCGATCCATAAATGTAGCCGATCGTGTCGGTCAGGAATACCATCTCGGTAAATCCCTGATCAAGCCCTGCCGGGTTCGGTATGACCCCCCATACTCCAGGAGTCTGAGTCTGGGCATGAAGATTCATGGATAAAAGGATCGTTAATACTGCACTGAAAAGAATTTTCTTCATTTGTTTCGTTTGTTAATAATACGAAAATACGGAAAAAGTATGTGCGGTTCGTGAAATCGAGGATTTTGAAGGTGGTCAGGCCATTTTCTGTTTGAATTCCTCGATCGCCTCGATGGCGGTCGGGTCGATGCCAGCGAAGAGCGCCATGTAATAACTTGTCCAGTCGGCCAGCGAAATAAGACTAAAAAGCTGTTCTAAGCGGGTTTCGCCTTCGGCTTTAAGTTCGAAGAGATCGACCTGCTTGCCTCGGAAAATATCTTTCATGGCGTCAAACCGTTTTGCGATGCGTGGGTGCTCGCCGCTTGTGCGAAGGAGCAGAACGGAAAATCGCTGTACCAGATCGACCGGGCTCGCCCAGCCTTCAAGTTCGTTGTGGTTCATCTCCGGCAATGCGTTGCTGAATGCAAGATGCTTCCCGTTTTCCTGAATTTGCCCGCGCCACCGGAGCGCAAGAGTATCGTTTTCTGATGCGGCATAAATGACTGGAACTCTATGCAGGATATTTCCTGCGAGCTTGAATGCAGGATTTCCCTCTTCGAGATGACCTGTGTTATATCGTTCCGAAAGCGTATCGAGCAAACCAGCCGTTTTTCCCAGATTTCCTGTTTCGCCGGATGTCAATCCAAGTTTTTCAAGCGCAAGAAGGATCGGCACAAACGAATACGCAAGCGCAGCGCGCGGCTGCATTCCGCCCGGAACGATAATTGTGGGCAGGTTTAATTCTTTCGCTCGTTTTGCAAGTGTTCCGCCGGTCGTAATGCATAGAATTAGAAGTTTTTTTGCAACAGCTTGTTCGAATGCGGAAAGTGTCTCTTCCGTATTCCCGGAATAGCTCGATGCAATGATGAGCGTCTTCTCGTTCGCAAAAGAGGGAAGCTCATACGAGCGATTGATCGTCATGGGAACCGAGAGCTTTTCCGATAAGTACGATCGTGCAAGATCGCCGCCGATGGCCGAACCGCCCATTCCGAGGACGATCGCTCCGCTACACTCTTTTCCGCCGATCGGCAAACTTAGAGAAGAACATAATTGAACAGCTTCACGGATATGCGTTCCCATGCGTGAAATATGGCCAGCCATATCGCTTTTGTCGATGCGGTGCAGATCGTCGGGACTGAATTTATGCGTGAAGCTCATTAATGTAGTTGATTTCGGAGGTTCTGGATCTGCGTGAACTTTTCATTTGCGGCATCGGCTATTTCGCGGTCGCGGTCACTCATGCCGTCGAGCTTTGCGGAAAGATCAGGCGTGAAGAGGAGGGCATTATCCAAGAAGCGCTTTGCGGAAGCGGTATCTCCGGCTCGCAACCGCTGCACCCCGTAGGTTGCGAGCGGTATCCCTTGCAATAGGCGCGAGTCATCGGTATAATAATCGCGTAGGCGATAGCTCTTGTCTCGCCAGGTGAGTTTCGGTTGTCCACACTCAAAGATGGTATCGTGCGGATAGATGCGATATGCAATTCCTGCTGGAATTATTTTCATCTTTGGCGCGAAAAGATCGTCTTTCTGATCGATCATTTCCTGCGTGGCGAAAATGGGGCGGTCGAGATTGCGTTCGACCAGTGCGGACGTGAATCGTTCATACGCCGGAGCGATCGCATTCTGATCAAACGGCTCGCCCGCATCAAACGCTCGAAGCAATTTGAGGAATGCCTCTTCTTCTGGTTTCACTTTGGCGAATACTTCCGGCGCGCGTTTTTCGAGTTCCGCATAATACCACGGGCGGTCGCGGAGCATGGCTTTATCGACCACGAGTATATCCGGACGTACATGCTCGACCAATTGGTAATAAAATGCTCCGCTCACCCAGAAGTCCCATTGCGTCGAGAAGATGATCGCATTCGGCGGAAGATTGCGAAGCATGTTCATCGTATAATCTTCTACCATATAATTTCCACTCTCATTGTTATCCGAAAAATTCGCTCCGATCTCGATCACGCCAAGCAGAATCGCGACACCAATGAGGACATAGTCCTTTCTCATTTGTTTAAAAAAGGACGTCGTAAGCCAGTTTGAGACAAGTTGCATCCCTGCGCCGATCCACAGCGCGATGGCAAGGAAGGCAAGCAGAAAATAGGAATCTATATCGTGAATATCGTAATTGATCGAATAAAACAAGCAGCCGAAAAAAAGGAGCAGCGTGAAGGCAAGGATATGCGTCCTGCGAATGCTTGCGGAATTGAACATTTTCCATAAACCCACAAGCCCAAGCAGCGCGCCAACGACGGTGAACTCTTTGGGAACCCGGCTCCAGAAATAGGCCCATTGTTTTGCTGCTGCGCCGCCGGTGAACATCCAGATCTGAAACTGCTTTGCGGTGACGTGGCGGAGAAAGGCACTCCAGGTTGAGGTATGGCCCCAATCCATGATCGGGAACTGCGCGGAGCGAATGGGCATATACAGATAGACGAGCAGCGCCCCAATAAAAAATGGCGCAAGCCGAAGAATGCGTTTCCAAGCGATCGGCGAAAACTTATATCGCGCGAAGAACATATAGAGACACGCCGGCGCAAGCAACACGGTCGTCATGTGGTTGGCAAAGCTGAGGCCGAGCAGCAGAGCGAAAATCCTTCCATCCCTGCCAACTTTTTCGGTCTCATCGTTGCGGAGCATTCTTAAAAAGAATGTCAGCACTAACGGCACTAAAAAAAGATGCAGAGGATAGACTTCTATCGAAACCGATTGCCCCCACCAGGTTGCGCTGAAGGCAGCGGCAAGGCCGGTTCCCAAAGCGGCCAGCGCGGGGGTATGTAATGCTATTGCAGGTTGTGGTGGGACGGGATGGGACTGTTGAGGCTCATGGGGTTGGCTTTTGCCTTTCGGTTTTTGCCCCTTGCCTTTTGCGTTTTGGGACTTATTTTTTTGCTGAGCAGGCCGTTTTAGCCGCTCCGGCATCCAGTAACTAAAAAGCTCATTGGAAAGCAAAACAACTCCGCCCGCGCCCATTGCGGTGAAGAACGCAGCCATGATATTTAAGCGAAAAATTATGCTACCCGGAAGCGGGAGATGTGCGAAGACCCAGCCGACAAGAGTAAAGAGCGGGTAACCCGTCGGGTGCGCGATGCCGAGCGTGGTACAGACCGTGGCAAGCTCGCCCGCGTCGATAAAATCCGCGCTTGGAGCCAGCGTTTGCAGATACACAACGAACGCCGCCACCGCGACGATCGCTGCAAGATAGATAGGACGAGAAAATAGCCTCTGGAACATGAGGGATTTTGAACAACGGGGAGACGAAATTAATTATCATCCGTTGAGGTGTCTCCGGTACCGCCATTTTGAGGCGTTGCTCCTGCGGCAACAATAATAAGAATAATTGCCAATAGAACGAGACCGATCGTTTTCCAGGCGCTGCCATTATCGCTTTTCGCGGCCATGTTCTTTTGATCGAGTTGCGCTTTGTCACAATTAAGAGCAGATTGGAGGACATACGCATATTCCTGTTCGGTCATTCGCGAAGGCCCTTTCAAGGTAAGAGAATCAAAACGAGGATCCTGGCATTCTGCCGGAGGCGTTTTTTGCGATTGCGTTGATCCACATGCGAGCTGAAGCCAGCACAAGGTAACGATCACGAAAAATCGAAATTTATTGCAGTTCAATTTTGATCTTTCTAACATCCGACGGAGTATCGATATCGGCCATGAAAACATCGGATCGATCTAATAGCTCATCTTCGGTGATCTCTTCTTGTGAGAACTTTACACACACCGCGCGAGGTGATACGATCATAAGCATCTCTGGAACATCCGCTGTGCTATCGTTTGCAGTTGTCGGATAATACGCCGCTATACCGATGTAGTCGAAAGCCGTATCTGCGGCAAACATTCCCAAAGATTTCATGCAAGGCAATAACAGCGCTTGCATGACGGTTTCGGCTCTCATCCGAGCGGTATGGCTATAAGAGTCGTAGGCAGCATTGGAAACCAGGCCGGTGAAGACCACGCAAAGCCCAGAGTCCTTACGAGCAATTCGTACCGGAGTTAAAAACCCATCACAAAGATACGTGCTGTCCGTCTGACGGGATGCGATGGGAAGCAAATAAAGCTGGCTGTCGATTTGCTTTTCGCGTTGCTTTAAGAATGCGATCTCTTCTTTCGATGCTCGCGCCGGAGGGTTGGCGATCTCATTCCCTAATATTTGCGCTGCTCCGGACGGGCTTTGCCGAGGAAAAAGAGGGTCTGCGTAGGTATATGCGAGCGTGTAAAGATTTCGCCCCAACGCTAATTGCCTTGCGAGGGAAGGCTCGTCGGGCAGAGTAGGTTCCTGGCTTCTCATTGTCTGTGAAAGACAAAGAAAAGTCGCAATCAAAAATACTATTTTCAATCCACGCTCCTTTATACAAAAAATATGAAGGATAATACCTCATCGGCGCAATTCATTCCATTACAATTTGCTAATTATGATTCCAATCCCCTGATCGCCAGATACGCCTGCATGGCGGCGCCGGCTTTCATGGAGGATTCTCGGGTGGCGAAGTGGTCGTTGTGGAACCGCAACGGGCGTTTCTTGTTAGTAAAATCATGCAGACATTCAGCACGGAAACAACCATTCGCCGCGAGGGGGAGCTTTATCTCGATCACCTGCCGTTTCATACAGGCGAAAAGGTGAAAGTGATAATCCTACAGCCTGTTCATGACGGCGAAAGTGAAGTCCGGCGCGGAGAATATGAGGCCTTTATGAAGGGCTATGCCGAAGAGGATTCCATCTACGATCTTCCATAATTAATGCCAACCTTTCGGTTCGGGGAAGTATTGATACTTCCATTTTCTTATACGGATCTTCAGTCCCGCAAGCGTCGTCCTGCCGTTGTTTTGGTAGATGCCGAAGATGAAGATGTTCTCGTTGCCAAGATCACAACAAAAGAATATGCTTCAGCGTATGATCTGAAGCTCGAACATTGGCACGAAGCCGGACTTCTCGCGCCTTCGTTTGTTCGTATTCACAAACTTCTTGCTGTTGAAAAATCCCATGTGATTCATCGGGCAGGAATGCTCGATCCAGTTGATGCATAGCGGGTTAAGAAATTGTTCCGAGAAATGATCTAAGGTTTGTTTCAAACGTTACTGATCTAATCCCCTGATCGCCAGATATGCCTGCATGGCGGCGCCCGCTTTCATGGAGGATTCGTCGATGGTGAAGTGGTCGTTGTGGATATCGGCAGTGATGCCCTGGGCTTCGTTGCGGATGCCGAGGCGGTAGAACGTGCCGGGGACTTTTTCGAGATAGTACGCAAAGTCCTCCGAGGCCATCAGGCGTTCGGCGCGGAAGACGCGGTCTTCGCCGAATAATTCCCGCGCGCAGGAATCGGCGAATGCGGTTTCGGCATCGTCATTCACTAAAACGGGATAGCCGGACTCAATTCTTATCTCTGCTTCGGCTCGCGCGGAGTAACAAATTCCATTTACAATTTCATGAATGCGTTCATGCGCGAAACGGCGCCATTCCCTTGACATCGAACGCAGCGTACCGATGAGCTTTATTTCCGGCGGAACGATATTCGGCGCAAAGCCGCCGTGAATACTGCAAATTGAAATCACACCATGCGCGAACGGATCGAGATTGCGCGAGATGAGCGTCTGCAATGCGAGGATTACTTCCGCGGTGACGACCATCGGATCGACCGTAAGATGAGGCCGTGCGCCGTGGCCGGATTTGCCTTTGATGGTGATGTACAACTCATCTGCGCTTGCCATCATTTCGCCGGGGCAGAAGCCAACGGTTCCCGCATCGGCTTGCGAAAGTACGTGCAGCCCGAACACTTTCGACACGCCATCGAGCGCGCCTTCTTCGATCATATACGGCGCGCCGCCGGGAACAAGTTCCTCACTTGGCTGGAACAGGAAGCGCACTTCGCCAGAAATCTCATCTTTCAGTTCCGAAAGGATCATCGCCGCGCCGAGGCCGATGGCAGTGTGGGAATCGTGTCCGCACGCGTGCATTTTGCCGGGATTTTTCGAGGCGAAGGGCAATCCGGTTGCTTCCTGGATGGGCAGCGCATCCATGTCGCTTCGGAGCGCGACGGCTTTTCCAGTCTTCTTCCCATGAATGGACGCTAGTACTCCAGTCTTTGCCACGCCACGCTTTACAGAAAGCCCTGTTTTTTCGAGCGTATCGGCAACGAGCGCGCTCGTTGCGAATTCCGCAAACGCGAGTTCGGGATTCTCGTGAATAGTGCGCCGCAGCCGGACCATTTCCGGATAATACTTTTCAGCGAGCGCGTTGATTCTATGTTTTAGATCAGACATTCTTTATCAAATATTATGAAACGGTAAAGATAACAGTTTGGGGTGCGTGTTTCGTCCCACTTTTAATTAAGGAGTTTGAGGCGTTCCGAGTGTGTTAGGAGTAATACATGAAATCACTTTTCAGTCTTTGGCCTTATTTTGTGCGGTACAAGAAGATGTACATTCGCGGGGCGGTCCTCGTTATTTTTTCGAGCGTGGCGCAGGCGATGTGGCCACGATATTTCGGAAATGGGATCGACGCCATTACGCGCGGCACGGCAACGACGCAGACGCTTCTTGTGCAAGCGGGAATTATCGTGGTGCTGTCGTTCATCAGCGGATTTCTGTATTATCGCGTTCGCCAAAATATTATCGTGGCGAGCCGGCTCATCGAATACGATCTTCGGAACGATCTTCTGGCGCATATCGAGCGGCTTTCGATGCGATTTTTTCAGAACACGCCGCAAGGGGAACTCATGGCGTATGCCACGAACGACATCGATGCCGTGCGGTTCTTTGTCGGCCCATCCATCATGTATAGTCTGGATACGCTGGCGACATTCCTCGCTGCGTTTGGATTTATGCTCGCGATCTCGCCGACGCTCTCGATCGCTGTGGTGCTTCCGCTGCCGCTCATGTCACTCTCGGTTTATTTTATTGGAAGGAAAGTACATCCGCTGTTCGATGCCGTGCAAGCGCACTTTGCAACAATGACTGGCCGAACCACGGAAAGTATTTCCGGCATTCGTGTAGTGCGAGCGTATGTGCGGGAAGCCTATGAAACATCCGTTTTCAACGGACTCGCGAAAGGTTACTTCGATAAAAACATGCGGCTTGCACGAACGCAGGGCCTCATGCAGCCGATCATTTTTGGATTCATGGGGTTTTCCACCGTAGTGCTGCTGCTCGTGGGAGGGAAACTTATTATCGATAAGCATCTCACGGTCGGGCAGCTTACACAATTTGTGGTGTATCTTGGAATGCTGACATGGCCGTTCATCGCATTGGGATGGGTGACGAGCATGGTGCAGCGCGGCGCGGCGAGCATGGCGCGGCTCACGAAATTATTCGAGACGAAGCCGGAGATCGAGAACTCCGAGCGCACGAATTGGCAGATCGCTTCCGCTCGAGGTGAGATCGAGTTTCATGATGTATCGTTTAAGTATCGCCCGGAACTTGGAAATGTGTTGGAAAATATTTCGCTTCGTATCGAGCAGGGGACAACACTTGCCGTTATTGGGCGAACGGGTTCGGGGAAAACATCGCTTGTAAATCTTATCGCGCGGCTGTTCGATCCGACAGAGGGAAGGATAACCGTCGATGGACACGATCTACGCACTGTTCCACTCGATGTGCTGCGCATGAATATCGGGTTTGTGACGCAAGAACCATTTCTTTTTTCAGAGACCATTGCGGAGAATATCGCTTTCGGAACCCAGGAAGTGTCACGAATTCCAGCAGAGAACCGCATTCTGGGATATAACGAGATTCCTATGACAAGCGGATTCCCCAAGCTGATACCGCCCTCCCCATTGGGAACCGAAGAAGCGGCACGCAGTGCCGACATCTACGACAATGTAAATGAATTCCCGGAAAAATTTGAGACGATGATCGGGGAGCGCGGCATCACGCTATCCGGCGGGCAAAAGCAGCGAACGGCTATTGCCCGCGCGCTGGCTCGCAATCCGAGGATCTTGGTGATGGACGATGCCATGTCTGCCGTCGATACTGCTACGGAAGATCGGATTCTCTCTAATCTCCGGAACGATGCAAAGCCGAGAACCACCATTCTTATTAGTCACCGAACGTCAACCGCGCGCGAAGCCGATATGATAATAGTTCTCGATCGTGGCCGCATCATCGAGCGCGGTACGCATCAGGAGTTGCTGGCTGCCGAGGGGGAATATTACGATCTCTACAAGCGGCAGTTGTTGGAGGAATCGCTGGAACAAGCGTAGTCTGAACCATGATTTATGATATGTTTGAGATTTATGAGATGGAGATGTAAATCTTTTTAATCTCAAACTTCTCATAAATCTTGGTTTAGACAGTTTTCCTCAAATACCCTCCCGGATTGAACGTCATCAAAAACTTTTCCATCGACCGATCGATGGTGAATTCGGGATGTGATTTTAGGTAATCCTCAATAGCTTCGTTCGGGCCGGGGCCGGATTCGGGCAGCACTGGGTTCCCGTTAATGTTGGTATCTTCAACGATAAGATAGCTGCCGCTCGTGACGAGAGGGGCATATAATTCCATCTCCTGCCGCACATGCGCCATGCTGTGATCGGAATCGAGAATGATGAGAATATTTTTTTTGGATTCAGCGCGCTTTCGAACGGCTTCAATTATGGAAGGGCTTGTCGAAGAACCGTGGAGATAAGTGATTCGTGGATGTGTAGGGCGATCTGGGTATTCTTCGATGTCAATGGTCAGGACTTCGGCCTCACCCCCAAATCCCCTCTCCCTGCTGGGCGAGGGGGCTACGTCACACATCGAGGCAAAAAAATGTGCCGTGCCGCCTTTGTAGGTTCCCGTTTCGATGATGAGATCGGGTTTTACGCGGAAAATTAATTCCTGATAGATCCACAGATCGAACGGGCATTTCAGGACCGGAGTTCCCATCCACCACGTATCGCTCCATGTTCTGCCGGCAACGTTCGAGTAATAATAGAGCTTATGAAACTCCTGAATGACATCGCGCTCTTTTTGAGGGCCGATGTAAAAACGGTGCAAAATCTGGCGCTGAACAAGCGCCAGCTTGGAGAATATTTTACGCAGCATCCGGCAATTTCGAAGCGGCCTTTTCTTTTTGCGTTGACATATCGTGTGTCGATCTCACGAACGTGTAATAGCAGAATCCGATGATGAACACGACATGAACGATGGTGCTCTGCATGATTCCCTGCAAGTTGATGATGTTGTTCATGTACGCGTTCGCGTCCGCAGCGATAGCGAGGACATGGAGCACAATATTGCCCAGTAAGATGGCTCGCACCGCACCCGACCACGGGCTGTAACTCGAAAAAAAGTTGATGAAGCCGATCCCGAAAAGATTCGTACCGAGAAATTGCGCCCAGGCGTTGACCTCCGGCGTTGGCTGTGCGGTGGAAATTCCGGTCGTAAAGCTGCCTGGCGAAAGCATCATCCCGATGCTAAAAGCCCATGCCACAAGCGCGCTGATGAGAAGAAAATGTTTGCGTTTCATAGTTGTATTTGAATAAGTTGCCCAAAATTACGAATTATTTAGAGATTGTACTGGGAAACACGCTATTGCCTCGTGTCATCCTGAGCGGATTTATTCTCGACGAAGGAGAGAATAACGGAGTCGAAGGATCACATGCAGTTTGGCTCAGAGGTGAACGACCGGAGATTCTTCGACTCCGCAAAATCTCCGCCGCATCGTCGCCGATGCTCCGCTACGATTTTGCTTCGCTCAGAATGACATGTTAATGTAATAAAGTTACACTTTCTTCTTCTTATTCGCATACTCCACCATTTGCTCGACGGCCTTGGCCATTCTGCGTGCGCGTGAGTCGGGATTTTTGTAGTAAAAGATGCCCCACAGATGGCCTCTTCGATGTGAGGCTGACATCAGTTCCCATCCTTTTTTTGCTTTTGGGTTGTGCGCGAATTCGGCTTCGAGGATGGGAGGTGGTATCTCCTCGCCATCGCGCATCTGCATCAGGATGATGGCGAGCTCTTCCGCGCGTTTTTTCTGTATCTGCTTGCTTTTTGCAGAAGTGATATGATCGGCAAAATACTTGCGCATCGAATAGCTGAATGACTTGTAATAGGCAAGAAGCTCTTCATCCTCTTCGATCTCTTTTTTGAGAAGCACGGGAATGCCGACCGTTCGCGTTTCTTCATCGAGTTCGATCCACACTTCAACCTTATCGCCGAGCGAGGTTGCGTTTGCCTCCTTTTGCATTCTCTTGTTCATAAGAAGAAAATGCTTCCCATTCTTACGCGGAAAAAGCGATGTGCGGAATGCAAATCCATTCACCTCGCCTTTCACTGGCAAGCGTCCGCCTTTGCCGAAGGTTTTCTTTACATCGAACGAAATATCGACCACGCGCCATCCCAAGTTGGCGCTGCCGGCGTCATCGAGTTTTTTCAGGCGGGCGGTGATTTTTTTTCGCATCAATTCCCGATAACGACCGAGCCTTCCGCGATGGTGCCGCGCTCAAATTGCGAGATTCGGTAAAAGTAAATACCTGCTGGCAGATTCCCGCGCTCGATAACGAGACCGTTCTCCGTTTGCTCGTAGGATACATCCATCTGAATTCCGCATTCATTATATAATGCGAGAGTGCCGGATGCGCCAGCAGGAAGCGGAATGATCGTCTCGGTGCTGAATGGATTGGGGTAATTTTGCTCGATCAGGTGGCCATCCTTTGTATCGAATTGGCTCACTTCATCTGAAGTTGCAATTCCAGTAATTGACACATTGATGGGGGATGCAAATCCAGTGAGCGTGGGAAATATTACTGGCACGGTAAATACGCCGCTCTTTGTGGGATGGAATGTGAAAACAAGAGGCTCACATGCACCAGGACCGATAGGAGTTGTGCCTCCACTGACGTAAGTGAATTGTGGATCAACATTTGGAAGGCCTGGAATACACGAGCATGTGCCTGTATTGCAAATTGTGAGGGTAAATAGAGCAGTTGTTGCTCCAACCGTAGCGGAAATGGTATCGTGGCCAGCGATGATTGCGCTACCTCCATACCCCTCAATTGAGAATATATCGTTGGCGCTCCCAATTTCTAAATTTGCATATTGAATCCCATTTGTGTTAGGCTTAAATACAATATGAACAGTATCAAATCCTCCTGGCGGGATGGGCGAAAAATTCTGAGAGACTATAACAAATTCTGACATATTGAGGCCAACTATTCCGATCAAAAACGTGTGTGTCACGCTGCCAGTATTTTGAATTGTTACTATGCCTGTATCCGACTCTCCAATACATACGGTGTCGAAATTTTTTATGATCGAAACGGAGTCCGATTGTGCCGAACCTGCGGTGAGCGCGAGCACCCCCACTTGAAAAAGGAATTGCCTGGATGCACTATCTTCGGGATCGACATACTCGCTGGTCGGGAGAAGCGAAAATCCATCTACATTGCCGAGCACTGCGGCGCTGCTGAATCCTGGAAAACTTTGAGTGATACGATAATCGTAATTCTTAGGATTGGCAAAATGAAAAAAAGATGTATCGGTATTAACCACATTAGACATCGTATCCGGCGCAGTTAGCGGATGTCCAGGCCCAGCGAAGATATTATTGGCGATGAGCGCGGGTTTTGTGCCCGCTTGGATATTTAGGAATGTCGTTGGGTTGCGGTCGGTCACAACGGTATTGTTGATGAAATAGAATTCGGAATCAGGATTGACGATGCCTTCCTCGCCATAGCTGATGACGGTAGAGTTTGCGGTCATCGGTCCCTTTTCTATCGAGTTCCCGATCACGAAGGAGAGTCCGCCGTTCGGCATATCGATGGAATAGCTCCCATCTCCGGTGGGGCCATCAACGATCTTGTTGTAGAGAATGTAATTTACATTCGCGCGGGTCTTTATTTCATGCCCCACGATCGAGGCATGAAAATAGCAGAACTTTATCGTGCAACTGGCGCTGTGCCCAACGTAGATATTGTGCTCGTACCCAGCCGCGCCGCCTGTTTCGACGCCATTGCGCTCGAACTCACAGGCTTCAATCCAGATGTTGTTATTGGTTGTGTCATTTCCGGTAAGGATTCCCTCCTGATTATCGTGGAAATAGCATCTGCGGCACGTCAATCCGTTACCACCGACGCGAATGCCAGCGCCGTTATCGCCATCGGCTGCGGAGATAGCTGCGCCGTAAAATTCGAATCCTTCGACGTATGTATTATTTCCGGCGAGCACCCAAATCCCTTTCTTTTGTGCGATATTTCCATTGGCGTTGAATCGTGCCATCCCATTCGGGCAGCGAATGACGAGGTTATTATTATTCCAGACTCCGACATCGCCAACATAAGCGCCGGAATCGATGAGGACGGTATCGCCATCTGCGACGAGTGACATCACGGCACTGGGAACGGTGTATTGCCGCGTGGGGCCGACTTGCCAGGTCTTGCATTGCGCGGATGTCGCGAGCAGAAGCAGGAAGAATAGAGAATACTTCATAGGAGTTGGGTGTTACCCTTTTTAGAACAAAAGAAACATGGAAAACTCACTGATTATTTCGGATCCGGAGATTATGAGCGGAACCCCGTGCTTTGCAGGTACGCGGGTTCCGGTCAAGAATCTTTATGATTACCTTGAATCTGGTGAAAACCTCGAATCATTCCTCTCCGATTTTCCGACGGTTGAACGGGAGCAGGCCGTGGAAGTGCTTGAGTTGTCAGAAGAATTGGTTGTCTCCTACGAGCAAGCACATTGAAAATTCTTCTCGACGAGTGTGTTCCCAAGAAACTCGCACGCGAGTTAGTGGGACATGAATGTCTTACTGTTGCCGGAATGGGTTGGCGCGGAGTGAAAAATGGAGAGTTGCTCAGGCGCATCACGAATGAAGGATTTCAAGCAATGCTTACTGTTGACAAAAACCTGCAATTCCAACAACCGATCGAGCGGCTCCCATTCGCACTCGTAGTATTGGACACACCAAGAACTACTCTAACGGCGTTGCGTGAACTAATACCACAATGCCTTGAAATCTTGAAGGATGTGAAACCGGGAACGGTCACCTCTTGTGCGTTAGGCAAGATCACACGTTCGTAATTTACGGTATTTTGATCAGTTGACGGTTCACATTAAACGAAACGAACCCTTTAAAATACACTGCGGCCTTACTGGATTACTCCAATAAGGCCAACAGTGTCTTTTCTCTCACCTTGACTTTAGACACAAAAGGCCTAAATGGAACCCTCCTGCATCTATAAGTCTCACACTTTGTGTCTTCGAGGAAGGTAACCGGAAAATAATATGGTGAGTTCCGCACCCCGACATTAAATTTTAGGGGCAGAATAAGCCCTCAAAGGTGGGGTATCCTATCGCTGGTTTCTGACAATAGCCCGGTGCTCTTGCCTCAGCAGTTCACTCCTCCGTTGTTCTAAATGCCGCATCAGTGCCTTGTTCTTGCATTGCTCGGAATGGCGAATGACGATCTCGTTTCGGATGCTGGGATCGAGCTTCGTGCCTGGTTCTACGATGGAAGCGTTCGGAGCGAGCTTAGAGGCCGATGGATGCTGCAAACGGTGTATAACAACGGAGGGCTGTTGCTGCGATTGTCCCAAAGCCGAACCCTCGAACGCCACACTGCCCATACAATAGTAAGCAACGCTGAATAGGAAGGTGAACGCAGCCTTGATAAAAAATGCCCTGTTTAACACGGTAATGCTCTCTATAAAATGTTCTTAGAACGATGAGAAGTGAGTGAAAGGAAGCATTGTCCGTTGATAACCTGCCGCGTATTTCAAGAATTCCGTTTTTAAGGGATTCTGAACGCGAATTAATAAGGACTGGCATTTCAGGGCGGGTTACCACTCGAATCCTATTCCTGCCTCGAAGCCCAATGCCCGTAATGGAACGGATGCGGGAGAAAAAAGCTGCTCTGCCCGGGCGGACAGATCAAATGAAAGAGAAGTTGCAAACCGATATTCGATACCTGCTGCTTCCGAGGTGAGGAATCCTGACGTACTCGCGCCAGCAAGAACTTCCGCGCATGGGGAGAAAACATCATCAGGATTCAGATCATATCGGTAACCCAGATCGAGCGAGTTTACAGAAGTGGCAGCCGTTGCCGCTGCTTGAGTTGGGCCGCCGATGGTCAGATGTGTTGTTTGGCCACCGACGGTAACCATTGAATCTGTAAAACCGCCGGTCTGTCCTGGATGGTTTACAAGGAATGAGCTTCGACGGAGTTCGGCAATCAAAGAGTGGGAACCGCTAAGATGATATCGCACTCCTGCCGCGCCAAAGATGGAACTCATGGAGAGATTTGCATTGGGAAGAGAAGTCCCGCCGGAAGCAAAAGCCGACCATGTATGGATTGCCGGCATCGTTCGATTCGAGAGTTGGGATAGTGACGAAGATTCCGAAGGGATCGTATTTACCGGAATAGAGGTAGGTGGAATTTCTGCGCTCGGTGGCTGCGGTGTTTTTATCGCAGTCGAATTCGGAGGTGCGGCATTTGAGCTGGAAAGGTTCTCGTGATCAACATTCCGGGATGGGTGATCCGCGAAAATTTGTTTTTCGCCAATGCTTTCTATGGTCTTCTTTGCAAGAGAAATATGCTTCCCAGCATTGGGGGCAGAATGCGTTACAATTGCGTTATTCGTCTGATGGGACGGATGGGTCACAAGCGACACATCTGACGATTGCGACGTTTCATCGGCCAGGAAATGACCGCTAAATCCTACGGCGATCGTTGCAAGCAAGGCAACGCCTGTGGCATAGCGGAAGAACGCAGCGAACGCCGAACGGCGGCGCGCATTGTGGTTCATCACGAGATTGCGCATCTCGCCGAACGGGTAATAGGGTGTAGTCGCATTGAGCGATTTGACGAATGTACGATATGGATCAGAGTGCATAATTTTCGATTGCCTCCATGAAAATTTTATGGGTTCCGGCGACGTTGCCGAGGGGATCGGCGTTGGTCTTTTTGCTCTTGTCTTCTTCGGGATCGATCCCCAGTATCTTTTTAAGCATTTCGCGGCCTCGCCGCAATCGGCTTTTTACGCCGCTTAAGGTTCCTCCCTGAATAGCACGAATTTCTTCGAGCGAAAGATCGCCAATATCGAAGAGCAAGATCGTTTCCTTCATCTTTGCCGGCAGCCGCTCGAGCGCGAGCATCACGATGGAAATTTCCGCAGCAACATCCGGCATGGCGTTGGTATCGAGTATTGCTTCGAGCGTGCTTTTATCCACTGCTGCAAACCGCAGGTCGCGGCGATGCCACTTCTTATATTTTCTTGCGACGATACGATAAAGAAAACCTGGGAACCCGGATTCCTCGCGATCGAAATCGAACCGTTCGAGCGCGACGAGAACGGCTTCGCTGACCAGATCCCTGGCTTGCTCGCGATCGTGCGTCATAGCAAGCGCATACCGCAGGAGCCGAGGATAGACCGGCTCCAGCAGTGCAAGAAATCGTTCTTTGCGCCCGGTGTCCATCTATTACGGAACTACATATTTAAATCTCACCGCAGCCGGCCCGAATGGCGTGGTAGTAAAATGCTGATATTCCCCACCCTGTGCAGGAAGCCCCGCCACATTCGAATGCCCGACGGCATAGACATACACCGCCTGTCCCGCCGGAAGCGAATAGGGCAGAAGCGTTGCAACATCCCGCGTAAGCGTATCCTTGAACGCACCTCCGATCAACTGTGGCGATTGAAATGCAAAATGATAGGCCGTGTCCTTCAGCTTTGTTGCAAGCCACGCATCTTCGGTTGTGCCGGAAGATTGCGGACTTGGGGTGGTGGGGAAGAGCGAGCTATCGAGCGAAGTATAGACGAAAATATTTCCCGGCGCAAAATTGCCCGAAATCTTTCCGCTTAGGATCAGTCCGTTGGAATTTCCAGCCGTATCGTAGATGATTTCGGTAGAATCGTGCTGAGAGACAGTTGTATCGAGTTTGCCGAGGCTGTCGCGAATAATGGTATCGATAACGGTTACGATTTTCTTCTCGCTGACATTGAACACATAGGATACCCCCGTCATTGTAATAGAATCCGTAGATTCCTGCACGAGATAGGCATCGTTAATAATATCGGTTCCCGCGCCGATGATATGATGGACGGGATAGATCATGGAATCGAATCCGGGTTTCCAGAAAACAATATTATAGACTCCGGCTGGGATGTTATCGATCTCGAAATGGCCGCCGGTATCGGCTGTCGTTTGGTATGAAGTTCCTTGTATCGAGATCTGTATCCCGCTGGGCGATAGCGATGCTGGAGATGCAGAGCTATACGCCGCAACGGTGCCCGTCAGCTTTTCACCGGTACTCGTTGTAGCAGGCGGATCGCTCGGGCTGGAGCAACTTCCGATAAGCATTGCAAATAACACGAAAAGGAGTCCGCACTGGCGAACTCCTTTCCTGTCTCCAGCCCACATAAAAGAAGGGCTCATGCTTTGTTATTCTTTGACAATACTCTTAGTCGTCACACTATTACCAGAAGCGATTCGGATATAATACGTTCCTGTCGTGAAATTCGAAAGATCGAACGAGAGGTTCGAGTTGCCTTTTGCATTCTCCGTTTGCACGGTTTGGCCAAGTACATTCATCACCGATACATTTGCACCTAACGGAATGTTTTGCAGCATGACAATGCCATTCGTTGGATTTGGTGAAATTGTGATCGGCTCCGATGGAACGGCTGTTGCAACCGCCTCATTGACGTGCATGATGGAATTTGGTGGGGCGGCGGTATAGTCGAATGTAAGGGAATCGCACTCCAGCATAGGCCCATTCACGCTGCCGAGAATGCTTGCACCGTTGGAATAAATAACAAGCCCCGAAGGATTGGTAACCGTTGCACCAGGTTTTAGATAAATAAGTGCTCCTTCATCACAGTTAATATTCGCTCCGGACTCTGCAAAGATCGTATCGAAATCGTTATGTCCCTGGTTTGCATACCAGCCGGGGTTCGTGGTGACTGTAACTCCGGGATTGATCCAGAATGTTCTTGGATGAAAAGACGCCGGATTGAGATGATAGATTTGAGAGGTATCATACGGATTGCGATAGGAATAACCAAGCGAATCGTCCCAAGCATCTAAAGTAGTATCGTGTGAAATGACAATAGCATTGCTCGGAATAACGGGGGTGCTACAATCGAAAACGCGAACATAAGTGGTATCAGATATGGAACAGCCACCAGGTGCCACCGACGTGACCGTTACCGTCTTGAGGCCAGAAGTTGAATATGTTACAATAACATTACCGTCAACATAATTAGAATAAGTTTGAGCTGTCGATGGACTGGCGCCATCTCCGAATGTCCAATAAAGCGAATCATACGTGAACGCATCGGTATTAGTATTTGAGGTTACTTGGAAGAGTTTATTGATTCCGACTGCTGTAGCGGAAACGAGGATACTATCGGTAACTATTTCCAATTTCGAAGTGAAATAAAAGAGATCAGCCGCTGGATTTATCACAAGGTCAGTTCCATTATCCAAACTCTCCGTGTAATGATTCGTGCCCAGGATACGAACGCGGTAATGTGCGGGAAGAGAAACCGTATCGTACCACGAAGCAGGAACCCCAATAGTGTGACGAATCGACTCCTTCATATAAATTGTGTCCCAAGTACCGCCGCCTCCCTGCATTATAACCTCTTCCACGGTATCGGAATAATATGTACTGTCCTTTAAGCCGTTAAGCTTTCTTATGCTTAGCTCGTGCTATTTGTTGCTCCCAATGGGTATCGTGGAAACGATGGTGAAAGTACCCGGAGCCGTATCCTGAATAGTCCCAATATTCTGAAATCCTTGGTCAAAGGTTCCGCTATCATTCGAAAGCTGAAGTATGAAGACATTCGTGGGCTCCCACGTATTATATGCGGTAAATGTGACGGAGATGGGGTCACCGGCGCAGAACTGCGTGCCGGAGACGGAGTTAATTTGTATTGGCCTCTGCGCGCGCGTCGCGCTGGGTTCTGATAGAACCCAAACAGCGCAAAAAACCGTAAGAAAGAGAGTGATTTTTTTCATAACCGTATTAAAGTAAAAAAGTGAACAAAGAAGCTCTGTTTCCAATGCCGCAAGGTGCTCATGATCGCCCTACACGTATAACTTGCCGGAAGTGGGGTGGAAAGTTTCAGGGGGTTTGAAAAAATCAGATTTTTTTAATAAATCCTTGACACGGGCATTTTTAGTGCGTATATTAGTGATTGCTTTGATGGGCACCCTTTGGGGAAAAGATGAAAGATGAAGTATGAAAGATG